>OCHD01000011.1_pt1 | contig 270257 bp, 233 predicted proteins | sample 1538481 | NCBI WGS metagenome assembly OCHD01 (sample SAMN04571699, study PRJEB22368) | human gut metagenome | biome: human gut; material: stool | host: Homo sapiens | place: Luxembourg | collected 2012-09-07
GCGAACAAAACAAAAAAACGATGGTTTAGGGAAAGAAAAACGATGATTTAAGGAGAAGAAAACGGTGCTTTTTCCCTAACTGGAGAAAAAGTTCTGGCCTACTGGAGAAAAAGATACCGATAACTGAGGAAGAAATTCTTTCTATAAGAAGAATTAAAAAGTCATGATGTCAATAGATTACGATCCTCATAAGGACTGAATGAAAAATGTAGTCTTTTCTTGTTTCTGAACAAAAGAAGAATTAATTTTGCGCCCGTTTTCAAGGACCTTATACTAAATTTGAAGAAGAAAATGAACGCAAAACTCAAATTCCCATCCAAACAAGCGGCTATTCACGAAGCCAAGGACTACGTTATGATAGCCTTAGGAATGATTTTATACGGCATCGGATGGACCGTTTTCTTGTTGCCCAACGACATCACGACTGGTGGCGTACCTGGTATTGCTTCTATTGTCTATTTTGCAACTGGACTTCCAGTACAGTATGTCTACTTTTCTATCAATTTCATCTTACTGCTATTAGCCATCCGTATCTTAGGATGGAAATTCAGCATAAAGACCATCTTTGCTGTATTCACCCTAACCTTCTTCCTATCGCTGATCCAACAGGTGACGCAAGGCATCACATTGCTTCACGACCAGCCATTCATGGCCTGTGTTATTGGCGCCTCCTTCTGTGGGAGCGGCATCGGCATAGCCTTTTCGTCAAACGGAAGCACAGGCGGTACGGATATCATCGCAGCTATCATCAATAAATACAGAGACATCACCTTAGGAAAGGTGATGCTGATATGTGACTTGATTATCATCTCGTCAAGCTATTTCGTACTAAAAGATTGGGAAAAAGTTGTATATGGATACGTAACGCTCTACATTTGCAGCTTTGTTCTTGACCAGGTGGTAAACAGCGCCCGTCAGTCGGTACAATTCTTCATCATCAGCGACAAATACGAAGAAATAGGCAAGCGTATCAATGTCTATCCCCACCGCGGCGTAACGGTAATCAACGCATCAGGTTTCTATACAGGAAAGGAAATCAAGATGTTATTCATCCTGGCCAAAAAGCGCGAATCGGGTATCATCTTCCATTTGATTAAGGAGATTGACCCGAATGCATTCGTATCACAAAGCGCTGTTATTGGCGTTTACGGCGAAGGATTCGACCGAATCAAAGGGAAGTGACAGGAACGAAGCGTCCTTCCCTCCACACATATTTCAGCACGGGGCGAATGAAAGGTTTCAACACGTCATTCGCCTCGCTGTCCATATAGCGGGGAGTAGTAAAAGAGAACGTCAGCGTGTCGTTTTTGGAAGAAAGGTTGGCCATAACCAATGTCATATCTGCCTGACTCATGGCTTGCCGTACACCGTTATCATTCAGAGAGTCGGGAACAGAAAGAAAGTCTTCCAATACAGGCATCTGAAGGAAAGAGGAGGCGGAAAGTTCCTGCCAGTCTGTGGTATAGAAGCAGACATCGCTGTCGGGCACAGGGCCGTTGACGGTGGAAATCGTGCACACAACGCGTGTCGAATCGTTCACATCCAGCATCTTCATTTGCCAAAAGCTACGGCTTGTCATCTGCATACGGATATAGTCGGGAGCCAGTTCGGTCATTTCGGACTTCTGCCCCAAGCGATTGGTCACTTCCGCTTTCATCTTGCTTTCGAGGAAATCAATACAGTCGGCTTTGTTGACCTCCGTCAACAAAGGCGTTAGGCTGTCGGGCATCGCCTTGAAGCAATCTTTGGCCGTCTGGCCGAACAAGGGAGCCATGCCCAAAAGGGCTACAGATATAAAGGTATATAGTTTCTTCATTCTTCTATTCTTTTTTGTCTGCATTGCGACGGAGCAGGCGGCACACTTCCTCCAGGCAGCGGGCATCCACCTCGTCGAACGTATTGAGTTCACTGCTATCCACGTCGAGCACGCCCCACACCGCGCCCGCGCCGTCGGTCAACGGCACCACAATTTCCGAGCGCGAAAGGGAACTACAGGCGATGTGACCGGGGAAGGCGTCGACATCGGGCACCACCAGCGTGCGGGCTTCTTGCCACGCCGTGCCACAAACGCCACGTCCCTTGCGGATGCGCGTACAGGCCACAGGCCCCTGGAAAGGCCCCAGCACCAGTTCGTCGCCCGACACGCGATAGAACCCCACCCAAAAGAAGCCGAACGTCTCCTTCAAGGCTGCCGCCACATTCGCCAGATTGGCCACCTCGTCGGTTTCGCCCGCCAAGAGGCCTTCCAGCTGAGGGAGCAGGGCTGCATAGCGCTCTTCCTTCGTGCCGCCGCTGATATACAAATCTTCTGCCATACGATCAATTGAATTTTAATTGCGGATGCAAATATGAGAATTAACGCGGAAAGATACAAGACCGTCCGACGTTAAAATCTCCTTATATCCGTCCGTCAGCGGCTGCCCAGGTAGAGGAAGAACATACCGATGAGCACCAGGATGAGGTCGACCGCTTTGCTCTTCAGGTTCTTTTCGTGGAAGAAGAGGGCACCGAAGAGGAAGGAGACTACCACACTGCCACGACGCACCATCGAGACAATGGAAATCATGGAATCCTCGTAGCTGAGGGCGTAGAAATAGACGAAATCGGCTGCGCAGAGAAACAACGAGATGCCCACAATGGTCCACTCCCAGCGGAAGGGCGTGCTCGTCTTGCGCTGCGGATACCACAGAAGCAGGATGATGGGGCACATGATGAACACCTGGTAGACGTTGTACCACGACTGCACCAGCATGGGATGGAGCCGCGTCATCAGGTACTTGTCGTACAGGCCGCTGATGGCGCCCGTCACCGCCGCCAAAACGATGAACAGAATCCACTTGTTGTGTTTGAAATCGATGCCCTCCTTCTTACCCGAACGGCTCAGCATAAAGAACGAAAGCACGGCCAACAGCACGCCAATCCACTGATAAAGGTTCAGCCGCTCGCCGAACACCAGCAGGGCGCCGATGAGCACCATGACGGGACGCGTGGCATTGATGGGGCCGACGATGGTGAGCGGCAGGTGCTTCATGCCAAAGTAGCCGAATATCCACGACGAAAGAACGATGAACGACTTCAGCAGGATGTACTTGTGCGCCTCCCAGCCCGCTACGGGCATGTCGAACATCGTCCCACTGAGCACGTCGGGCGCCCAAAAGGACAACAGGATGAAAGGAAGGAACACCAGACTGGAGAAAACGGTATTCAGAAACAGAACCGGCAGCACGGCATTGTCGCGCAGCGACTCTTTCTTGAAAGCATCATAAAATCCCAGCAACGCAGCCGAGAGAAAAGCAAGAAGTAACCACATGGATCAAACAAATATAAAATATCGGTTATGAACTACATAAACAGAGAGTCAGGATAGGTAACATCCACCAGAAAAAGAGCGTTGCCCGGCACCGACGTGCCCGCACGGCAGCGGTCTTTCTGCTCGATAACGCGACGGAAGCCGTCAACGTCCATCTTGCCGCGGCCCACCTCGAGCAAGGTTCCTACCACCGCCCGAACCATGTTGCGCAAGAAGCGGTCGGCACGGATGGTAAAGACCCACGTCACGTCGTCCACCTGCGTCCAGGCAGCCTCCATGATGCGACAGTTGTTGGTCTTCACGTCCGTATGCAGCTTGCTGAAGCTGGTGAAGTCGGTATAGTCGAACAACGTCCGGGCCGCCTCGTTCATCCGGTCGAAGTCGGGGCGTTGGAAAAGTCGGCAACGATATTGCCGGTCAAAAGGATACTTGGCCGTCGTAACGTAATACTTGTACATGCGCGAGGTGGCATCAAAGCGGGCATGCGCTTCGGGCTTCACCGCCCGCAGGCGATACACCGAGATATCCGGCGGCAGCAGGCGGTTCAGCTTGTCGGTCATGAAAACTTCGTCCAGCGGACCGTCGGCATCAAAATGGGCCACCATGAGCGAGGCATGTACCCCCGCATCCGTGCGCCCGGCCCCCACTACGCCGACCTCGCGGCGCAGCAACGTAGACAACGCCCTTTCGAGGCACTCCTGTACGCTCACTCCGTTGGGCTGCACCTGCCAGCCGTGGTAGGCCGTGCCGTCGTAAGCCAAATCAATGAAATATCGTTGCATCCAATAATCTTTTGGGAGGCAAAGGTACGGATAATCCACGTATTTTGTATTATACAATCCGCAATTTATATACAATGCGGAAAGCAAAATCTGCGTATCTTTGCCTGCAACCTTTAACAACGTAAATTATGACAAAGAAAGTATTGATTTTATCTTCCAGTCCGCGCCGCAACGGCAATTCGGACACGCTGTGCAATGAATTCATGCGCGGAGCCGTAGAAAGTGGACACACCGTCGAAAAAATATTCCTGCGTGACAAAACCATCCACTACTGTACGGGATGCAGCACCTGCAGCTTCCTCCAAAAGCCCTGCCCGCAGAAAGACGATGCGGCCGAGGTCATCGAGAAGATGGTAGCAGCCGACGTCATTGTTCTGGGTACGCCTGTCTACTTCTATGCCATCAGTGCCCAGATGAAAACCCTGATAGACCGCTGCTGCGGACGCTATACCGAGATGACCGGCAAGGAATTCTACTTCATCTCGGCCGCCGCCGAAGACGACGACGCCATCGCCCAGCGCATTGCCGACAGTTTCCAGGGCTTCCTCGACTGTCTGGAAGGACCGCAAGCGAAAGGCAACATCTTCGCCGGAGGCGTATGGCATCCGGAAGAGATAGCAGGACATCCGGCCCTGGCGCAGGCCTACGAAGCCGGGAAAAATCTTTAAAGGATAAAGGGGAAAGGCCTCGGAAGTAGAAAAACGAAAACTATCTTTTGCTTTTTGTACTTCCGAGGTTTGCTGTATCTTTGCACGCGGTTTACGGGAAACCACGAAACAAAACGACTTAATACGAGCAATGAAAATGAAACTGATCCAACGGGCCTCGCGCCTCCTACCCTGCCTGCTGCTGACGGCAGGCCTCGCCTCCGCCTTTGCAGGATGCAAGAAGAAAGACATGTCGATGAAGATGAACGAACCGCGCAACATCCACGGCGTGGCCAACTTCGGCCGCACCTTCGGCGACCTGAACCAGAAACAGCTGAACGTGGCCCAGGCCATCGGCATCAGCCCCATCGCCTCGCGCGAAGAGGCGGAAGAAATGACCGACCGCCTGACCTTCATTGAGTCCAACGAACGCTATGCCGTCGACTCGCTCACCCACTCCATCCCCTACCTCATACCCGGCGCCGCAGCCCTGCTGGACACCATCGGGCAGAATTTCCTCGACTCGCTCGCGTCCAAAGGCCTCAACCCGAACCGCATCATCGTCACCTCCGTCCTGCGCACGGAGAAGGACGTGAAGCGCCTGCGCCGCCGCAACACCAACGCCTCGAGCAACTCCACCCACGCCTACGGAACGACGTTCGACATCAGCTGGAAGCGCTTCCAGAAGGTGGAAGACGAAGACGGACGCCCCATGCAGGACGTCGGCGCCGACACGCTGAAGCTGGTGCTGGCCGAGGTGCTGCGCGACCTGCGCCGGGCCGACCGCTGCTACGTGAAATACGAAATCAAACAGGCCTGCTTCCACATCACCACCCGAAAATAACCGGAATTTTCATCGACGGGCCGTCCCGATGTGCAGAGAGCCCAGCGGACATTCCGACGGACCATCCAAACGCATGGAGAAGCTTTCGGACATTCCGACGGGCTCTCCAAACGCGCGGAGAAGCTTTCGGACATTCCGACAGGCTCTCCAAACGCGCGGAGAAGCTTTCGGACATTCCGACAGACTCTCCAAACGCGCGGAGAAGCTTTCGGACATTCCGACAGACTCTCCAAACACGCGGAGAAGCTTTCGGACATTCCGACAGGCTCTCCAAACGCGCGGAGAGCCCGGCGGACATTCCGACGGGCTCTCCCAATGCTCCGAGAAGCCGCCGGACATTCCGACGGCTCCGAAAAATCATTCATCCTTTTCTTCCAGCAGCTTCCATGCCAAGGGCAAGCAGGTGGCAATGTCGCCCGCCGTCATGCCCGTGCGGCCCTGCTTGCGCGCGGCGATGTCGCCCGCCAGGCCGTGGACGTAGACACCCAGGCGGGCCGCCATCCCGGCATCGTAGCCCTGCGCCAGCAGTGCCAGGAGCACGCCCGTCAGCACGTCGCCGCTGCCGCCCGTCGCCATGCCCGGATTGCCCGTGGTGTTGAACCAGCAGCGGCCTGTGGGCGAAACGACCGCCGTGTAGGCACCCTTCAGCACGATGTGCGCCCCCGTGTTCTGCGCCAGCTCGCGCGCCTTCATCAGCCGCTCGTACGAATTGTGGCACTTGCCCACCAACCGCTCCAGCTCCTTGGGATGGGGCGTCAGGATGCTCCCCTCGGGCAGGTCGTTCAGGCCCGAACGATGCTCGCCCAAGGCGTTCAGCGCATCGGCGTCGACGACCATCGGCGTCTGGCACGTGCGTATCTGCTCCAGCACGGCGTCCACCGTCTGCGGGTCGCGCCCCAGGCCGGGACCGATACCCACGGCCTGATAGTCGTCCGTATCGGTCGGCTCGGAGAAGCGCGTCTCGCTGTAGTCCAGCTCGGTCATGGCCTCGGGTACGGACGACTGTACCATGAAGTTGTTGCAGAACGGCACGTGCACCGTCAGCAGCCCCGCGCCCGAGCGCAGGCAGCCCCGCGCCGACAGGATGGAAGCCCCCGCCATGCCCTGCGAACCGGCAATGAGCAGCGCACGGCCGAAGTTGCCCTTGTGGGCGAAGCGTCCGCGCGGACGGAGCAGAGAAGGTACCTCGTCGTCATCGGCCAACTCGAAATCGGTATCCGTCTCGTCGATAGCTTCCTCGCTCAGGCCGATGTCCAGCAGGCGCCATTCACCGACATAGGCTTCGTTCTCGGCGAAGAGGAAGGCGAGCTTGGGCAGTTGCAGGCTCAGGGTCAGGTCGGCGCGGACGATATGCGCCGTTATATTATAGGTATTGTCCTCGCCCATCAGGCCCGACGGCACGTCAATGGCTACCACATGGGCGGGCGAGGCGTTGATATACTTCACCACGGCGGCAAACCCTCCGCCCAACGGTTTGTTCAGCCCGCTGCCGAAGAGGCCGTCCACCACCACGTGGTCTGCCGTCAGTGTGGGAGGGGCAAACTGGGTGGAGATTTCATGGAAAGTGATGCCTTCCACTTCGAAAAGGCGTTCACGGTTCACGGCACAGTCTTCGGAAAGCTTTCCCTGCGGGTTGAAAAGGAAGACTTCCAGCCGATAGCCCTGTCCGGCCATCAGTCGTGCCACGGCCAGGGCATCGCCCCCGTTGTTGCCCGGTCCGGCGAATACGGTAAAGGGAGTTTCGGTGTCGGGCCACTGCTCCATGATGGCGTCGGCCAGCGCCCGTGCGGCCCGCTCCATCAGGTCGATGGAGGCAATGGGCTCGTGCTCGATGGTATAGGCATCCAGCTGGCGGATGCCCGAAGTCGGAAATATTTTCATAATGCTTGCTTACAGTTTTCTACAAAAGTAGGCATTCCGATTCTATTTCGCAAATGAAAACGCGTTTCATGCCATCTTTCTGAAAAATGCAGAAGGCAAAAAGGAACGCATTCGCCCGATAATTCGTAACTTCGCGCCGCAAAAACAAAGACCACACATGAATACAACCAACAAACATCCCAAAGGCCTCTATCTGATTTTCGCCACCAGTACGGCCGAGCGCTTCAGCTATTACGGCATGCGCGCCATCTTCATCCTGTTTCTCACCCAAGCCCTGTTGCTCGACACCGAGACGGCTGCTTCCATCTACGGCAGCTACACGGGCCTCGTCTATCTGACTCCGCTTATCGGCGGCTACGTGGCCGACAAGTATTGGGGTATCCGCCGCTCCGTCTTTTGGGGAGCCGTACTGATGGCCGTCGGGCAGTTTCTGATGTTCTTCAGCGCTTCCATGCTCGATGCTCAGGAATTGTCGAGGGGACTGATGTACGGCGGACTCACCTTCCTTATATTGGGCAACGGATTCTTCAAGCCCACGGTGTCGTCGCTCGTCGGGCAGCTGTATGAACCCGGCGACCGTCGGCTCGACTCGGCCTATACCATCTTCTATATGGGCGTCAACGTGGGGTCGTTCCTTGCTCCGCTTGTCTGCGGCTACTTCGGCGAGACGGGCAATCCGCAGGACTTCAAATGGGGCTTCCTGATTGCCGCCATCGTCACGGTGCTGACCGTCGTGCTGTTCGAGACGCAGAAGAACCGTTACCTCATCGGCCCCGACGGCCAGCAACTGGGCATCGTGCCCGATGCGCGCAAAGAGACGGAAGGCACCTCCGTAAAGGCCCGGACGCCCGAGGAAACCGCACGCAAACGCCGCAACCTGTGGATATGCAGCGCGATGGCCGTCGTGCTGGCCCTGTTCTTCTACGGGTGCTTCGGCAACGACTGGATCAGCATCGGCATCTTTACGGCCTGCATCGTCTTTCCGGCCAGCATCCTGATGGACGGCTCACTCACCAAGATTGAGCGCGACCGCATCCTGGTCATCTACATCATCGCCTTCTTCGTCATCTTCTTCTGGGCAGCCTACGAGCAGGCAGGCGCTTCGCTCACGCTGTTTGCCTCGGAGCAGACTGACCGCGTCATCTTCGGTTGGGAAATGCCTGCTTCGTGGATTCAGTCGTTCAATCCCTTCTTCGTCGTCATTCTGGCAGCCGTCATGCCGGGCGTATGGGGAGCACTGGCACGTCGGGGCATGGAGCCCACGTCGCCCACCAAGCAGGCCATCGGTCTGCTGCTCCTGTCGCTGGGCTATCTGGTCATCTGCTTCGGCGTGAAGGACGTGCAGCCCGGCGTCAAGGTAAACCTCATCTGGCTGACCGGACTGTACTTCATCCACACGATGGGCGAGATTGCCCTTTCGCCCATCGGCCTGTCGATGGTGAACAAGCTGACACCCGTCCGTTTCGCCTCCCTGATGATGGGCATCTGGTACCTGTCCACAGCCACGGCCAACAAGTTTGCCGGTACGCTCTCGGGCCTCTATCCCGAGGCGGGAAAGGTGAAGACACTGATGGGTTACCGCATCGAAACGATGTACGACTTCTTTCTGGTGTTCGTCGTCATGTCGGCCGCCGCGTCGGTCATCCTCTTCCTGCTGTCGAAGAAATTGCAGAAGATGATGCACGGAGTGGAATAAATTCGCTACCTTTGCACCAATTTAATATTCACAAGTCCCATGGATAGCATACAGATCAAAGACAAGAAATTCACCGTCTCCATCAAAGAGGAGGATATACTGAAAGAAGTGAGCCGCGTAGCCAACGAAATCAACCGTGATCTGGCAGGCAAGAACCCGCTCTTCCTGAGCGTGCTGAACGGTTCGTTCATGTTCACCGCCGACCTGATGAAACGCATCACCATCCCCTGCGAGATATCGTTCGTCAAGCTGGCCTCCTACCAGGGCGTGTCGTCAACGGGTGCCGTCAAGGAAGTCATCGGCATCAACGAAGACCTGAGCGGGCGTACCATCGTCATCGTGGAAGACATCGTGGACACAGGCCTCACCATGCAACGCCTGCTTGAAACGCTCGGTACCCGCGGACCGAAAGAGATACACATCGCCACCCTGCTCGTCAAGCCCGAGAAGCTGAAGGTGGACCTCAACATCGAATATGCCGCCATGCACATCCCCAACGACTTCATCGTGGGTTACGGACTGGATTACGACGGCTTCGGACGGAACTATAAGGACATTTATACAGTTGTGAATGAAGAATGAGGAATGAGGAATGAAGAATGACAACCGTTCTTCATTCTCCATTCTCAATTCTTCATTCTTAATTCTTCATTCTTAATTAAAATATGCTGAACATTGTAATTTTCGGTGCCCCCGGCTCTGGCAAGGGCACACAAAGCGAGAGAATTGTAGCAAAGTATGGCATCAACCACATCTCCACAGGTGACGTGCTGCGTGCCGAAATAAAGAACGGAACCGAGCTGGGCAAGACAGCCAAGGGTTACATCGACCAAGGCCAGCTCCTCCCCGACAACCTGATTATCGACATTCTGGCCTCCACGCTGGACAGCTTCAAGGATTCGAAAGGCGTCATCTTCGACGGTTTCCCCCGCACCATCGCACAGGCCGAAGCCCTGAAGAAGATGCTGGCCGAACGCGGACAGCAGGTGAGCGTGATGCTCGACCTCGATGTGCCCGAAGACGAACTGATGAAGCGCCTCATCCTGCGCGGACAGCAGTCGGGCCGTGCCGACGACAACGAAGAGACCATCAAGAAGCGCCTCACCGTTTATCACAGCCAGACCGCTCCGCTCATCGACTGGTACAAGCAGGAAGGCCTCTACGCCCACATCAACGGACTGGGCGAGCTGGAGACCATCACAGCTGACATCTGTAAGGCGATTGATGCAGTGAAGTAAGCGCTTCTCGCTCCAAAGAAACAAAAAATGCACCCACTGCGGTGCATTTTTTGTTTTCCTGCACCGGGCTTTTCCTCTCCCACCATCTCGGGCGTGCTGCAACTCCGGCAAGTCTGCCTATCTGTAGCCGACAACATCTCTACATCATAAATCTACAGACTTGCATCACGGAAGAATTTTATTTACCTTTGTCGTAGTTTCAGCAATAGAACTTTTTTTACTGAACTTATGTCTTACTTAATTACTCATTTACACATGAAACATTGTATCATCACATTCTGCCTTCTAGCATCCTTCATTTGGGACATCCAAGCACAGACCTCTCCAAGATACTCCATCGAATCGGCCGTCCGCTTCATCGAACTGGCACGGGCAGCCGAACAGGGGAAGCAACCTTCCGAAGCCGATTGGGAAGCTTTGTTTGCGACAAAAGGCTATCAGTCATTCTTCAGTATCCGTACCGATTGGGAAGAATGGCAACAGAATATCCGCAAGGCATTCACGATAGTCTTCGACCCTGCCTGCCGGGCCATAGCCGATAGCATCGCCCTGCAGCCGATGGCAACGGACGCTCCTTTTGAAAATTACTTTATCGTAAACTTCTATCAAATCCGCCAGCGGATGGATTCGCTGGAACATTTCTTGCACCATTCTAATTTTGAGCAACTCATGGAACAGGCATACAGCCGAGTGAAACAGTTCCTGCCGTCCGACGCGAAAGATTTGTCCCTGGCCGACCTGCCCATGTTCTATCTGGCTTTCGACCCGGAGTCGCGCGCCATGGGCGGAGCCGTGTTTTTCGACATTAACCAGGTGTATGAAGACGGTACGGAAGGGTTCATCAACACAGCTGCCCACGAACTGCACCATCACTACATGGATGCGCTCTGGGACTTGCGCTATCCGAAGGACTCGGACGATCCGGCACTGACGGCACTTGTATATAACCAAATGGAAGGTACGGCCGACCTCATCAGCAAGCCTGAAATGCCTGTCACCAAACTGGGACTATACGGACCAGAGATTGTCAAGATGTACAACGACGACTATGCCGCAACCCCTAAAGTACTGAAACGACTTGACAACCTGACGTGCGACTATGCGGCCGGAAAAATTACAGCCGAGCAATTTGAAGAGGCTGCCGGCTGCGCCCACTTTGGAGGACACACCACCGGCGACTACATGGTGTTTCTCATCCGTGACCAATTGGGACTGCAAACTGCCATCGACTGTTTCTGCGACATACCGGCCTTCGTCCGCCACTACAACGAAGCAGCCGCCAAAGCCGATACTTATGTCTTTTCCGATGCATTTGTGCAATATATAGACAAGGTGTGCCAAGAAATGAAAGGCGAATAGCTTCCTATATCCTGATGTATGGGAAATTATTCGTATCTTTGCCAACGCATCTATAATATTATAGCATTATGGCAGAATCGAACTTTGTAGACTATGTAAAGATATACTGCCGCTCGGGCAAGGGCGGCCGAGGTTCCACACACATGCGCCGCGCCAAATACGTGCCCAACGGAGGGCCTGACGGTGGCGACGGCGGACGCGGGGGGCACGTCATCCTGCGCGGCAACCGCAACTACTGGACCCTGCTCCACCTGCGCTACGACCGCCACATCATGGCCGGTCACGGCGAAAGCGGCTCCAAGAACCGCAGCTTCGGCAAGGACGGCGAGGACAAGGTCATCGAGGTGCCCTGCGGCACGGTGGTTTACAACGCCGAGACGGGCGAGTACATCTGCGATGTCACCGAGCACGGACAGGAAGTGATCTTGCTGAAGGGAGGACGCGGCGGACTGGGTAACTGGCACTTCAAGACGGCTACCCGTCAGGCTCCGCGCTTCGCACAACCCGGCGAGCCGATGCAGGAGATGACCGTCATCATGGAGCTGAAGCTGCTGGCCGACGTCGGACTGGTGGGCTTCCCCAACGCCGGCAAGTCAACTCTGCTCTCGGCCGTATCATCAGCCAAGCCGAAGATAGCCAACTACCCCTTCACCACGATGGAGCCCAACCTGGGCATCGTGTCCTACCGTGAAGGCAAGTCGTTCGTCATGGCCGACATCCCCGGCATCATCGAAGGAGCCAGCGAAGGCCGCGGACTGGGTCTGCGCTTCCTGCGCCACATCGAACGCAACTCGCTGCTGCTCTTCATGGTACCTGCCGACAGCGATGACATCACCAAGGAATACAACATCCTGCTGAACGAACTCCGCAACTTCAACCCAGAAATGCTGGACAAACAGCGCGTGCTGGCCATCACCAAGTGCGACATGCTGGACCAGGAACTGATGGACGAGATAGAGCCCACCCTGCCTCAGGACGTGCCCCACGTGTTCATCTCCGCCATCTCGGGTCTCGGCATCAACGTGCTGAAGGACATCCTGTGGGAAGAGCTGAACAAGGAGAGCAACAAGATTGAGGGCAAGATAGAAAGCATCGCCCACCGTCCCAAGGACATGAGCCACCTGAAGGAGGAACTGGCCGACGAAGGCGAAGACGAGGACCTCAGCATCGAGTATGTAGACGAGGACGACATCGAAGACCTCGAGGACTTTGAATACGAGGAAGAGGACTGGGAGGACGACAAGCAATGAGTCGCCTCAGCCCCGACAAACGAATGTTGGAGTATGCATTAAACGATGCATGCTCCGACATTTTTGCTTTCAGCACCACCCGCCACGGCGGCGTCAGCACGGGCACATACGCCTCGCTGAACTGCACGCCCTACACAGGCGACTCGGCCGAGAACGTCCTCCGAAACCAGGGACTACTTCTGGAAGCCTTGCCGCAACGCCCGCAGGAGCTCGTCATCCCCTGGCAGACACACGGCACAGCATCCCTCGTCATCGACACCGACTATCTGCAGGCCGACCCGCAAACACGCCACGAACGCCTGCAAGGCATCGACGCCCTCATCACCTGCGAACCGAGCGTCTGCCTCTGCATCTCGACGGCCGACTGCATTCCTATTCTATTGTATGACCAAAGGCACCGCGCCGTCGCCGCCGTCCATGCCGGCTGGCGGGGAACAGTGAACCGCATCGCCCTGCACACGTTGGAAAGGATGCGGGAACTCTACGGTACAGAGGGCAAGGACGTGCAGGCCGTCATCGGCCCCGGTATCTCGCTTGCCGCCTTCGAAGTGGGCGAAGAAGTGTACGAAGCCTTCCGCACCGCCAACTTCCCCATGCCCTACATCGCCGAATGGCACAACGAAACCCACAAGCATCACATAGACCTGTGGGCCGCCAACCAGCTGCAATTGCTGGACTTTGGCCTGCCTGACACGCAGATAGAGACCGCCGGCATCTGTACCTATACCCGCCACGAAGACTTCTTCTCTGCCCGCAGGTTGGGAATCAAGTCGGGCAGGATGCTGTCGGGAATCATGATGAAGAGCTATGAGTGAAGAGTTACGAGCTACAAGTGACAAGTACTTGCCAGCCCACTCGTCACTCGTAGCTAATTACAAACTAAAAACTTAAGTACCATGTACAACCTAACCGTATCCGAAGAACTGAAATCGCGTTGCCCCGAATATCGCGGAGCAGCTGTCTATGCCGAAGTGACTAATACGCCTCATAGTGAAGGCCTTTGGCAGGAAATAAACGCCTTTACCGAAGAACTGCGTGCCGCCGACACCACCGAAGGCATCAAGCACCAGCCCGCCATTGCCGCCACCCGCGAAGCCTACAAACGCTGTGGTAAGGACCCCAGCCGTTACCGTCCTTCTGCCGAGGCCCTGCGCCGGCGCCTGCTCCGCGGGTTGGAGCTGTATCAGATTGATACGCTGGTGGACCTCATCAACCTCGTCTCCCTGCGCACGGGCTACAGCATCGGCGGTTTCGATGCCGACAAGATACAGGGCACCGACCTCTGCCTGGGTATCGGCCGGGCAGAAGAACCGTTTGAGGGCATCGGCCGCGGTGTGCTCAACATCGAAGGCCTGCCCGTCTTCCGCGACGCCATGGGCGGTATCGGCACCCCCACCAGCGACAACGAACGCACCAAGATGGATGTCGGTACCCGCCACATTCTGGCCATCATCAACGGCTACGACGGCGACACCACCCGCCTGCAACAGGCTGCCGAAATGACACAGGAACTTTTAAGAAAATACGCCTCATCCGACGGAGGAAACATCCATTACTTCGAATGAAAACAGTGTTATTCCTCCTCATCTGCCTTCTGCTCCCCCTACAAATACAGGCCCAGCAAAAGGCAGACACCTTCTCCAACATGGAGGTAAACCACATCCGAGTGGCTACGCAGGGGCTGTTCGACAAGAGTAGAACCATCCTGCTACACCTCGACAGTCTTGGAAAAGATGACTATTGTTTCCCCCTGCCCGGCGGTAAGGTTATCTCGCCCTATGGACGGGGCGGCGGACGGCATACAGGTATCGACATCAAGACGCGGGCCAACGACACTATCCGAAGTGCCTTCGCCGGTGTGGTACGCATGTCGAAACCCTACAGCGCCTACGGCAATGTCATTGTGGTTCGCCATCCCTCCGGCCTGGAGACCGTCTACAGCCACAACTCCAAAAACCTGGTGCAAAGCGGCGACACGGTAAAGGCCGGACAGGCCATCGCTCTGACAGGCCGCACAGGACGAGCCACTACCGAGCACCTGCACTTCGAAACACGCATCAACGGCCAGCACTTCAACCCCAACATTCTCTTCAACATGAAGGAAGAAAGCCTGCGGCACGAGTGTATCCGCTGCACCAAGAATGCAAACGGCATCGTCGTCAAGCCGGTGTTGAAAAATAACGGTACGAAGTGACACGGTTTTCCAAACGTTTCACTACCTTTGCAAGGCATTTCAATGAACAATTAAAACATATCAATGATAGAAAAACTGATTGTCCTCGAAGATATCGACCCGGTCATCTTTTACGGTGTAAACAACGCCAACATGCAGCTGATCAAGGCTCTTTACCCCAAATTGCGCATTGTGGCGCGCGGAAACGTCATCAAGGTGCTGGGCGATGAAGAAGAAATGTGTGCCTTCGAAGAAAACATCATCAAGCTGGAGAAGCATTGCGCCGAATACAACTCGCTGAAGGAAGAAGCCATCATCGACATCATAAAAGGCAATGCTCCGCAGGCAGAGAAAAGCGGCAACGTCATCGTATTCAGCGTAACGGGCAAACCTATCATTCCCCGAAGTGAGAACCAACAGAAGCTGGTGGATGCTTTCCACAAGAACGACATGGTGTTTGCCATCGGCCCGGCCGGATCGGGCAAAACTTACACAGCCATTGCTCTGGCCGTGCGTGCCCTGAAGAACAAGGAAATCAAGAAAATCATCCTCAGCCGCCCCGCCGTGGAAGCAGGCGAAAAGCTCGGCTTCCTGCCCGGCGACATGAAAGACAAAATAGACCCGTACCTGCAACCGCTCTACGACGCCTTGCAGGACATGATACCCGCCGCCAAGCTGAAGGAATATATGGAGCTGAACATTATCCAGATAGCTCCGTTAGCCTTCATGCGCGGACGTACACTGAACGATGCCGTCATCATCCTCGACGAAGCTCAGAACACTACGACTGCCCAAATCAAGATGTTCCTCACCCGCATGGGCATGAATACCAAAATGATTGTAACGGGCGACATGACGCAGATTGACCTTCCTTCCTCTCAAACCTCCGGCCTCGTACAAGCCCTGAAGATACTGAAGGGTGTAAAAGGCATCAGCTTCATTGAGCTGAACAAGAAAGACATCGTCCGTCACAAACTGGTAACACAGATTGTGGAGGCATACGAAAAGTTTGAGAAAGAACAGAAAGCTGAACGCGAACGCCAGAAAGAAGAGAAGAAAAGCCAAACGACTAACACTAATCAAAATACATAACAGTTATGAAACAAGCGTTAACTAAAACTGATTTCAACTTTCCGGGACAGAAGAGTGTCTATCACGGAAAAGTACGTGACGTGTACAACATCAACAGCGAAAAGCTCGTCATGGTAGCAACCGACCGTATCTCGGCCTTCGACGTCATCCTGCCGAAAGGTATCCCCTTCAAGGGCCAGATGCTGAACCAGATTGCCGCCAAGTTCCTTGATGCCACGACCGACATCTGCCCCAACTGGAAGCTGGCTACACCCGACCCGATGGTAACCGTCGGCGTAATGTGCGAAGGTTTCCCTGTAGAAATGATTGTTCGCGGTTACCTCTGCGGCTCGGCCTGGCGTGCTTACAAGAGCGGTGTGCGTGAAATCTGCGGCGTACGTCTGCCCGAAGGCATGAAGGAGAACCAGAAGTTCCCCGAACCCATCATCACTCCGACGACCAAAGCCGAAATCGGTGAACACGACGCCGACATCTCCAAGGAGGAAATCCTGGCCAAGGGTCTGGCTACTCCCGAAGAATATGCCCTGCTGGAGAAGTACACACTGGCCCTCTTCAAGCGCGGTACAGAGATTGCTGCCGAACGTGGCCTCATCCTAGTAGATACGAAATACGAATTCGGCAAGCACAATGGCCAGATCTATCTGATGGACGAAATCCATACCCCCGACTCCAGCCGTTACTTCTACAGCGAAGGCTACGAAGAGCGTTTCGAGAAAGGCGAACCCCAGAAGCAGCTCTCCAAGGAATTCGTACGCGAATGGTTAATGGACAACGGCTTCCAGGGCAAAGAAGGCCAACAGGTTCCCGAGATGACCGACGAAATCGTGACCTCTATCAGCGAACGCTACATCGAACTGTACGAACACATCACCGGCGAGAAATTTGTTCGCGAAGCAGCTGAAAACATTGCTGCCCGTATCGAAAAGAACGTAACGGAATACCTAAACAAGTAATACAAGAGCACACTTGCTCCTGACATATACTTAACGCGGATTACGCGGAATAGCACGAAGATCTCTATCCCTATTCCATGTAATCTGCGTCTGTTTTACCCAATCAGCAAGACTGTCAACGCAACATCACCACACGACGCAAGATAAGCTTCTTATATTGTCTCTTCATATCGTCAGGCAAGAAAGAGTGGTCTATCAGTTCAAACCACTTAGGTAGAGCTCGGCTGAATCGACGGGCCAGATTTTCAATCACTTTTTCTTCTACTCCCGAAGCTGTTATAGCCTTGTAGAAATCCGTCTTACGCAGACGATTCTTCTTTCCATTAAGGGTAAGAGCCAATTCTTCAGTATCTTCGGGCATCACCAGCGTAGTAGACAACATGTCATAAGCCGGAGTAAGCGTATATCCATTCATCAAATTGTAAAGCGAAAAGTTTTTAAGGTGCATGTCGGCATTACCTGTTATCCAACAAAAGACCACTACTTCCCAGAAATTAATAACATCGAGCTGTGGCGTAAAAGAATAACGACGAATAAGCTTGGCTATCTGCTCATAAGAGCCCTTATATTTATACTCTGTAAGCCGTTCGGACAGTTGGCACATGTCTTCCATAGCCACCTTATGACCATCGGGCAGACGGTCGATACGGCGGGTAATGTAACACAATTCACCATCGCTGAAACGTATCAAACTATGAGGTACTACATTGATTTTGGCAGCTTCGGCCAAGTGCATGGTAACATCTTCCAATTCAGGCAAAGCACGATAAGACTGCGTCTGCGGCTTCAAAATAAAACGTCCCCACAATCCTACTATGGTAAAGCGATCAGGTTCATTACGCCCACCTCTGTTAATATCAAGAGAAAGTTTAGCTTGCACCCCAGTAAGGGTAGTTTGGCTGCGTACTACTTCACGAGCTAAATCACCCAGTTGACTGCGCACGTAAGGCAACTCAGGAGCCATACGGACACCAAAAAACTTGCGAGCACAAGCCGGATGAAAATCTTTCATTCCCTCACTTAATTCTTTATAACAATACAGGCATCGACTCATGACTTTTCCTCCTCTGTTTCATTATCTGGTATCACACTGACAGCTCCAATACAATCTTTACAACAGGCTAGCAGAAGCGACATGCGGTCACGTTGATTAATCTTCCAACTCCGCTCGGCAATGTCCAGCAACCAGCCTTCGGGTATTAGTCCATCAAAGAATGGAAAAAGCACCGTATCATGATAAGGCTTCTCCGTCAATGGTAGTGTAAGGCTAACAGCTGCTGCATCAGACAAAGCCAAATAACTAGCGTCATACGTGAAAGTAAAACCGTTTTCATCTTCTATCAACCTGCCAGCTAACCGGTCGTACAGATATACCTTAGCCCGTTTCATAACCTATCCTCCCTTGTTTTTACATCAACCTCCACAGGCCCTACCTGACGGCCAAACAAACTGAGCACTTGATTCACTTTATCCATCCGCAAGGTCTGTTTACCCTGCTCCAAATCGCGAACAAAACGTAACCCTACACCCGACTTATCTGCCAGGTCCACTTGCGTCAAACCAAACTGACGACGCATTTCCTTTACAAAATCTGCAATTACTGTATAAGTCATATCTATACCCTTTCGGGTACAAATATAATAAAATTCTTCACTGATTATACCTGTATGGGTATAATTAACCAAAAGCTACACAGATTTATACCCAAACGGGTATAAGTAAGCTTCTATATCCAAATATTCTTATAGCTTCTTCAAATAAAGAAGATAACGAATATACTGGAAAATATGCCACAAGTTACACACTGAACTACTTATTTTCTTAACTTTGCGCAAGAATATACCTATTCTTATGGATTATCCTCAGGAACATATTAAGCCATACGGCGAAGAAGGTACAAAAGCTGTACAGGTGGAACGCATGTTCAATCATATCGCTCCAACGTATGACCAACTGAACCACACCCTCTCAATGGGTATCGACCGTAGTTGGCGTAGAAAAGCGATCCATACACTCCGTCCCTATCACCCCCAACAAATACTGGACATAGCTACCGGTACGGGCGATTTTGCCATCCTGGCCTGCCGTGAGCTACAACCACAGTCTCTTATTGGTGCTGACATTTCGGAAGGCATGATGGAAGTAGGCCGTGAAAAGGTACAGCAGGCAGGTCTCGCGGATAAGGTATCTTTCGCCCGCGAAGATTGCACAGCGTTGTCTTTTGCAGATGCCACGTTCGATGCAGTAACAGTAGCTTTCGGTGTCCGCAATTTTGAGCATCTGGATATTGCACTTGGAGAAATGTGTCGTGTACTTCGCCCTAACGGACATTTGGTTATCCTTGAGTTATCTACACCCGACCGCTTTCCCATGAAGCAACTATTTACTCTTTACTCTAAAGTAGTAATGCCGCTTATTGGCAAACTGATATCCAAGGACAACAGTGCCTACACTTATCTACCCGAAAGCATTCGCGCTTTTCCGCAAGGCGAAGTGATGCAGCGGTCTATACGCAATGCCGGTTTCAGCCAGGTACGTTTCCGGCGATTAACATTCGGTATCTGTACCCTTTATGTAGCAACCAAATAAATCTACCTTTTAATTATGGACAAATACGGTTTAATCGGTTATCCGCTGAAGCATTCATTCTCCATCGGATACTTCAACGAAAAATTTCAGTCTGAGAATATTGATGCTGAATATGTAAACTTCGAAATACCACGTATCGAAGACTTCATGGAAGTCATCGAAGAAAACCCCAATCTCCGCGGCCTCAACGTCACCATTCCCTATAAAGAGCAAGTCATCCCCTACCTAGATGAACTAGACAAGGATACTGCTAAGATAGGTGCCGTAAACGTCATTAAAATAATTCCCCAAGCTAAAGGAAAAGTAAAACTAGTAGGTTACAATTCTGACATCATTGGTTTTACGCGTTCCATTGAGCCCTTATTATTGCCTCATCATACCAAAGCCCTTATTTTAGGAACAGGAGGAGCCTCCAAAGCAGTTTTTCATGGATTAGCCAATTTGGGTATCCAATCTACTTTCGTATCACGTACTAAAAAAAGAAATGATATATTAACCTACGGAGAACTGACGCCTGAAATTATGCAGGAACATACCGTCATCGTGAATACGACTCCGCTAGGCATGTATCCCAAAGTAGATTTTTGTCCTGACATTCCATACGACCAACTAACATCGAAACATTTGCTTTACGACCTATTATACAATCCTAGCGAAACTCTCTTTATGAAAAAAGGTATAGAGCAAGGGGCCACCGTAAAAAACGGATTGGAAATGCTACTACTCCAGGCTTTTGTATCATGGGAAATATGGAATAAATAGCTGAATAAAGAATGAGAAAAGCCATCAAATACAGCCTGATAGCTGTCATAGCCATAGCGGCCCTACTATTATGTGCCGGATACTACATGCTAGGATATGCCCTGAAACCTGAAGAGCTGGTTAGCCGCAGTCGTAACATTGAAAGTTCGCTTGAATATATGCGGCAAACTTATCCCGAAGTGGGACATTGGATCGACAGCCTACAAGCAGCTGAAGCTTTACACGACCTCTATATTGAAAATGATGAAGGCACTCCTTTACATGCCCTTTATGTACCAGCAGCCGATTCAACCAATCATACGGCAGTCATTGTACACGGATATACAGACAATTCCATCCGAATGATGATGATAGGTTATCTGTACAACCGTCAATTGGGATACAACATTTTACTACCTGATCTCTATGGGCACGGACTAAGTGGAGGTACTGAAGTACAAATGGGTTGGAAAGACCGACTCGACGTACTCCGTTGGACAGAAGAAGCCAATCATCTTTTTGGAGGAAACACAGAGATGGTAGTACATGGCATTTCAATGGGAGCAGCCACAACAATGTGTGTATCAGGCGAAGTACAACAGGGAATATACCAACAACCTTTTATCAAATGTTTTGTAGAAGACTGTGGCTATACCAGTGCTTGGGATGAATTTAAAGGCGAACTAAAAAATCTGTTTGGTCTACCTGCCTTTCCACTACTCTATGTAGCCAGTACATTATGCCACATAGAATACGGCTGGAGTTTCCAAGAAGCATCTCCATTGGAGCAAGTAAAGAAATGCACTCTCCCCATGCTCTTCATTCATGGCGATGCCGATACTTTCGTACCCACATGGATGGTACATCCACTGTACGAAGCCAAACCAGCTCCAAAAGAACTTTGGATTGTGCCTGGAGCCGAACATGCCGTAGCTTATAAAGAAAATACTGAGGCTTATACCCGCAAAGTCCACGATTTTGTTGGGACATATATTCACTAAAAGAACGAATACATATCTTCATGAAGAAAATTATACTTTCTATCTTATTCTGTCAGCTTCTTTGTTTGACGACATGGGCACAAGTTGTTTATACTCCAGAGAATCTACCGAAAGTACACCTAGTAGACAAAACTCGCTATGTATGTGACCCCGAGAACATACTCAATGTGGCAGCTCGCGACAGCATTGACCGCATGCTTTATGCTCTGGAACAGCAAACCGGTATTCAGACTGTAGTGGCCGTAGTTCCCACCATTGGCGAAGCAGACTGCTTCGACTTCTGCCATCAGCTGCTTAATTCATGGGGAGTAGGACAGAAAGGTAAGGACAACGGACTCGTAATCCTGCTCGTTACCGACCAACGATGCATCCAGTTCTATACTGGTTATGGGTTGGAAGGCCCCCTGCCCGATGCCATTTGCAAACGCATCCAGACACGCCATATGATACCTTATTTGAAGGAAAACCGATGGAGTGAAGGCATGGTGGCCGGCATCCGTGCTACCTGCGCACGCCTGGACGGTTCGATGGAGAACGACCTGCCAGCCGACGGAGATGACAATGGTGCAGGTAGCGTCTTTCTGGTACTTTTCGGTATCGTAGCGGTAGGTGTTTTCCTCGCAGTCATAGCTATGCACGCAGCTTCCAAATGTCCCAAATGCGGCCAGCACAAATTGCAGCGCAGCTCCAGCCGCCTCATTGCACTTCGCAACGGTGTCAGAACGGAAGACGTAACCTACACCTGCCGTAACTGTGGCCATCAGGTGATACGCCGCCAGCAATCTTACGATGACAATTATCGCGGACGGAGAGGAGGAGGCGGAGGTCCTTTCATCTTCGGAAGCGGAGGTGGCGGAGGATTCAGTGGAGGTAGCTTCGGCGGAGGAATGGGAGGAGGCGGAGGTGCCGGTTCCCGATTCTGACCTTCCCAAGAATTTGCTATTATTTTATTAATCTATCAAATTACTGAACAATATGAAAAAAGTAACGATTATCATCATTGTAGCCGTAGTGGCCATCATCGCCATCTGGGCCGTCAGCGGCTACAACAGCCTCGTCGGCATGGACGAGAACGTCAGCAACCAATGGGCCAACGTGGAGACGCAGTACCAACGCCGTGCCGACCTCATCCCCAACCTGGTGAACACCGTCAAGGGGTATGCCGCTCACGAAAAGGAAACGTTGGAAGGCGTCATCGCCGCCCGTAGCCAGGCCACCCAAATCAAAGTGGACCCCACGGACCTGACGCCCGAGAAGCTGGCCGAATATCAGAAGGCACAGGGCCAGCTGGCCACCGCCCTGGGCAAACTGCTTGCCATCACCGAAAACTACCCCGACCTGAAGGCCAACCAGAACTTTCTGGAGTTACAAGCCCAGCTCGAAGGCACGGAAAACCGCATCAATGTAGCCCGCAAGAACTTCAACGACGCGGCCAAGACCTACAACACCACCATCCGACGCTTTCCCAAGAACATCCTTGCTGGTATGTTCGGCTTCGACAAGCGCGCCTACTTCGAGGCAACTGAAGGTGCTGAGCAAGCTCCACAAGTGCAATTCTAAAATTACCTATGACACAAGTCTGTGTTTTATCATTTAGAAACGGCTGTTTTCCCATAAAGAAACGGCCGTTTTCTTTATGAGAAAACAATCCTTTCTACTAAAAGCAACACCCTTAATTTCTATATGGGAAAAAACAACAAGCAGAATATCTGGAAAATGCCTGCCGCATAGTAGGCTATCTGCCGAATAATTGTTACTTTTGCATATTCAATTGAACAAAAATACATTATCTCATGAGTAATCAACGATACATGATGCGCGGCGTAAGCGCATCGAAAGAGGATGTTCACAACGCCATCAAGAACATCGACAAGGGCATTTTCCCGCAGGCCTTCTGCAAGATTATCCCCGACATACTGGGCGGCGACCCGGAGTATTGCAACATCATGCACGCCGACGGCGCAGGCACCAAGTCCTCGCTGGCCTACCTGTACTGGCGGGAGACGGGCGACCTCTCGGTGTGGAAAGGCATCGCGCAGGACGCGCTCATCATGAACATCGACGACCTGCTCTGCGTAGGAGCGGTGGACAACATCCTCGTTTCCTCCACCATCGGACGCAACAAGCTGCTGGTGCCGGGCGAAGTCATCTCCGCCATCATCAACGGCACGGACGAACTGCTGGCCGAGCTGCGTGAAATGGGCGTGGGCGTCTATGCCACGGGCGGCGAGACGGCCGACGTGGGCGACCTGGTGCGCACCATCATCGTAGACTCTACCGTGACCTGCCGCATGAAGCGCGCCGACGTCATCAACAACGCCAACATCCGTCCGGGTGACGTCATCGTGGGCCTCGCCAGCTACGGACAGGCTACTTACGAGAAGGAATACAACGGTGGCATGGGCAGCAACGGCCTGACCTCGGCCCGCCACGATGTCTTTGCCAAGTACCTGGCAGAGAAATATCCGGAGAGCTACGACAAGGCCGTGCCCGACGAACTGGTATACAGCGGCAAGCTGAAGCTGACCGACAAGGTAGAAGGCAGTCCGCTGGATGCAGGCAAGCTCGTCCTCTCGCCCACCCGTACCTATGCGCCGGTTGTCAAGAAGCTGCTCGACGCCCTGCGCCCCGAAATCCATGGCATGGTACACTGCTCGGGCGGCGCACAGACCAAGGTGCTGCACTTCGTGGGCGACAACTGCCGCGTCATCAAGGACAACCTCTTCCCCGTACCTCCCCTGTTCCGCACCATCAAGGAGCAGAGCGACACGGACTGGGCCGAGATGTACAAGGTATTCAACATGGGCCATCGTCTGGAAGTCTACCTCTCGCCCGAGCATGCCGAGGAAGTCATCGCCATCTCGAAGTCGTTCAACATCGACGCACAGGTCATCGGCCGCATCGAGGAAAGCGACAAGAAAGAGCTGATTATCCGCTCGGAATTCGGTGAGTTCAGGTATTAATGAAAGATATTGAGCGCTATGGGCTATGTAGTCCTTGGTCTGATTGTGGTGTGTGTATTGGCTTGGGGGCAATATTACCGGAGCAATACCCGCCGCAAGAAGAAATAAAGACACGGTAAAAGAGATAAATAACACTCCAAGGTCATGAAGAAAACTCTTGGAAAGCTCATTCTGTATGTCATACTGTGGATTGTAGCAGGTGCCGCACTGAGCGTTGTAGCTACACGCATCGGTTCAGACTATCTGCACAGCCTGGCTGTCATAGGTCCGCCCATGGTGGTAGGTTACCTGTCCAGTCTCGAAGACGGAAAGGAGAAGGGCCGCCGGTTGCGGTGGTGGCGATTGGTACTACTGATAGGCATAGTCACCACTGCGTTTTGGCTGCTTGAGAAATTAGTGTAACAAGAACAACTCCTCAAGATAAGAATTATGGAACGAGAACACCAAGGTTGCCTGATAGGTATTGGCATGGTAGCCGTCTGTGGAGCTATCCTTTTTGTGGCTTACAAGTGGGATATTCCATTCCTGAAGTGCGTCTGCTACCTGTTGCCGGCTCTCATCGGATCCTACATAGGCAGCCAGTATTTCAGCAACGAGGAGCAGCGGGTGAAGAACCGCTTCTCGCGCCGGACATGGAGTTGGCTTGTTGTCGGCTTTTTCCTGCTGGCTGCATTACTGGCGTGGCTGTTTGAGGGAAGATTGTGGTAAAACAATAAATAGACAAAGATATGAAACACTTGCTCAAAGTCATTCTCGTGGCCATTGTCATCCTTACCTTCTGCTTCGGACTTTACGTCCTCAGCGACCAGTGGGATGCGCCTGTTCTCCGATTCCTGAACTACACCATCATCGGTGCAGCCGCTGGAATCTACTCCGGTCCCCGTCTTGCTCCCGAAGCCGATAAGGCGAAGTATCGCATGACTCCTAGGAAATGGATATTGAGCATCGCAGGCGTAGTCGTGTTTGCGGCAGTACTGTCCTGGCTGGTTGAGGGGAGGTTGTGGTAATAATAGAATAATACGAAATAAATGGCAGAAAACAACACCATACTGGAAAAGCTCGACGGCCTCGTGGCCCGCTTCGAGGAAGTGTCGACACTGATTACCGACCCGGCAGTCATTGCCGACCAGAAGCGGTACGTCAAGCTGACGAAAGAATACAAGGAACTGGGCGATCTGATGGACGCCCGCAAGGAATACATACAGGTATTGAACGGCATCGACGAAGCCAAGGACATCATCGCCAACGAAAGCGATGCCGAGATGCGCGACATGGCCCGCGAGGAACTTGATGCCTGCCAGACGCGCCTGCCCGAACTGGAAGAGCACATCAAGCTGCTGCTCGTTCCGGCCGACCCGCAGGACAGCCGCAACGCCATCCTCGAGATACGTGGCGGTACGGGCGGCGACGAAGCAGCCATCTTTGCAGGCGACCTCTTCCGCATGTACTCCAAGTACTGCGACATCAAGGGCTGGAAGCTCGAAGTGTCCAGCGCCAACGAAGGAGCCGCCGGCGGCTTCAAGGAAATCATCTGCTCCGTCACGGGCGAGAATGTATATGGCACGCTGAAGTATGAGTCGGGCGTACACCGTGTACAGCGCGTGCCGGCCACGGAGACACAGGGCCGCGTGCATACCTCGGCCGCCTCGGTAGCCGTACTGCCCGAAGCCGAGGAGTTCGACGTGGTGATCAACGAAGGCGAAATCAAGTGGGACACCTTCCGAAGCGGCGGTGCGGGCGGCCAGAACGTGAACAAGGTAGAATCGGGCGTGCGCCTGCGCTACAACTGGAAGAACCCGCTGACGGGTGTCGTAGAAGAAATCCTCATCGAGTGTACCGAGACGCGCGACCAGCCCAAAAACAAGGAGCGTGCCCTCTCGCGCCTGCGCACCTTCATCTACGACAAGGAGCATCAGAAGTACATCGACGACATCGCCTCCAAACGCAAGACAATGGTCTCCACGGGCGACCGCTCGGCCAAGATACGTACCTACAACTATCCGCAGGGACGCATCACCGACCACCGCATCAACTACACCATCTATAACCTGGCCGCTTTCATGGACGGCGACATACAGGACTGCATCGACCATCTCATCGTGGCCGAGAATGCGGAACGGTTGAAGGAAAGCGAATTGTAAGGCAGCCAAAAAGATAAGAATTTATTCTATTTATACATTCAATCATGAAAATGATATCTTACATATTTAAATTTATTACATTTTACTTCATCCTTTTACTTACAGGATGTAATGCACAATTAATCACAGATGTCCACTATGAGAAAACAAAAAGAATAATTTCCTTTCAAAAAAACGATAGAATAGACATTTCCAATTTAAGCATACAAGCATATTGGAAAGATAGTCTACTCTTTTCTTCCCCCGTCAATTTTGACAAGAAAACAAAACTTTGTTATATTGATGCTTTCCCTAATAAACAAATAGCAGGCTTACTTTGTAAGAAGTCCTTATCTCTCATGACAGATATTTGTTACCATATAGGTAAGGATAAAGAGTTACCAATTCGATATACGCTAATTAACAACAATCATGAACATAACGTAGTTCTATTTGATACTATCATAGCATTGTCTAACATATTAGACAAGAGCTCTACCGAACGTGTAAAAAGAACCGACAAAGTACCAAATCCTCAAATTAATTTTAATGGCACAGGTTATCATGAATTTCAGATTATAGATTATTATAATTTATTGAAAGAAAAATTATACACTAAAGGGATCATTAATTTAAGCGATGACATTTTAAAAGATGCAGCATATTATCTTGACATATTACTTAACGAGGGATATCTAAAACTTATCATTCCCCAAAATGCGACCTTTTCTACTCAAACACAAAAGAGTTTGTCCATTCATATTCCAGATAGTATACCTAAAGTTTATCTATTGCTGACAAGTTTATCAGGGTGGAAAAGTGCAAATGATTTTAGTTTTAATATTGATACGGAAATCTCAAATTTTATTGCTAAAGAATATACAAAAGGGTTTCCACAAGCAACTACCAATAATAATAAATGTATAGATATACCTATCCATAAAGTTGGAAATCATAAATACAATTTTGTTCAACTCTTAGTCATTGCCTATATTTTAAAGAACAATGATTATCTAATTAATCCAATAGGATATACTCTAACATATGACAAAAATGAGGTAAATAATTTTATTAAAGAAGATTTCTTATTTAAAACTATCGTAAGTCCTCTCAGATGGCATATTATTGGTGATTATTATATCAATTATTATGCGAATACTCAATTATTACAACAACAATAAACCATTTCATATGAACAAGCAACAACTCTTTGAAAACATCAAGAAGAAGCAGTCGTTCCTCTGCGTGGGGCTCGACACGGACATCAAGAAGATTCCCGAACACCTGCTGAAGGAAGAAGACCCCATCTTTGCCTTCAACAAGGCCATCATCGACGCAACGCAGGACCTCTGCATCGCCTACAAGCCCAACCTGGCTTTCTACGAGAGCATGGGCGTAAAGGGATGGATTGCCTTCGAAAAGACGGTGAACTACATCAAGCAGAACTATCCCGACCAGTTCATCATCGCCGACGCCAAGCGCGGCGACATCGGCAACACATCGGCCATGTATGCCCGCACCTTCTTCGAGGAGCTGGACATCGACTCCGTGACCGTAGCTCCCTACATGGGCGAGGACAGCGTGACGCCGTTCCTGACGTACGAAGGCAAGTGGGTCATCCTGTTGGCACTGACCAGCAACAAGGGCTCGCACGACTTCCAGCTGACGATGGACGTAGACGGCGAACGCCTCTTCGAGAAAGTACTCCGCAAGAGCCAGCAGTGGGCTAACGACGAGAACATGATGTACGTAGTAGGTGCTACACAGGGACGCATGTTCGAGGATATCCGCAAGGTTGTGCCCAACCACTTCCTGCTCGTGCCGGGCGTAGGCGCACAAGGCGGCTCGTTGGAAGAAGTCTGCAAGTATGGCATGACGAAGGAATGCGGCCTTATCGTCAACTCCAGCCGTGGCATCATCTACGTGGACAAGACAGAAAACTTCGCTGCCGCCAGCCGCAAGGCCGCACAGGAAGTACAGGCGCAGATGGCTGAGCAACTGAAGGCTATTCTTTGATTCTGCGAAAAGCTCCATTATATAACAGGGGTGTCGTTCAATCTTATGTATGAACGGCACCCCTGTTTCGTTGAATAAATATATGCTTTACCATCTTACTTCAGATACTCTCTGAAGAAGCTCTCAATCTTGTCGAAAGGTATTACCTGCAGGTTGTCGTACAGGTCGGTGTGGTTGGCGCCGGGGATGATGAGCAGTTCCTTGTTATCGCCCGTCAGTTTCTGGAAGGCATCCCGACTGAAGTAGCACGAATGAGCTTTCTCTCCGTGAATCATCAGGACGGCGCTGCGTATTTCGTTGCTATAGGTCAGGATGGGCATGTTGATGAACGACAGCGAAGAAGTCTTGTTCCATCCGTCGTTCGAGTTGAGCGAACGCTTGTGATAGCCGCGCGGCGTCTTGTAGTAGGCATAGTAGTCTTTCACGAACTGGGGTGCGTCGGCAGGCAGCGGATCCACCACACCGCCGGCACGTTCGTAGGAGCCGTTGCGGTAGTCGGCCGTACGCTGGGCGTTGAGCTGGCGGCGAAGTTCATAACGCTGGTCGGCGTCCATCGAGTCGAAGTAACCGTTGGCATTCACGCGGCTCATGTCGTACATGGTCGAAGTGACCGTCGCCTTGATGCGCGTGTCGATGGCGGCAGCGTTCAAGGCCATGCCTCCCCAACCACAGATGCCGAGGATGCCGATGCGTTCAGGATCTACATCATCGCGGGTAGACAGATAGTCTACGGCCGCGCAGAAGTCTTCCGTATTGATGTCGGGCGAAGCCACATAGCGAGGTTGGCCGCCACTCTCGCCCGTAAACGATGGATCGAAGGCAATGGTCAGGAAGCCACGCTCGGCCAACGTCTGCGCATAGAGGCCGGACGACTGCTCCTTGACAGCTCCGAACGGTCCGCTCACGGCAATGGCTGCCAGCTTGCCCGTCGCCTGCTTCGGCACGTAGAGGTCGGCCACAAGCGTAATGCCGTAACGGTTGTGGAAGGTCACTTTACTATGATTCACTTTGTCGCTCTGTGGGAACACCTTGTCCCACTCGCTGGTCAATTCCAATTTTTCCATATCATGTTGTTTTGAAGGGTTACACTTGGCCGTAACGTTTGCCGCACCAGCGGTGGTGAGGCCTGTCAGCAGGAAGGCTGCCAGCAGGCAGGAGAGAGTTTTCTTTCTGTTCATGTCTTACACCTTATTATACATTCTACATCATTCGCCACTCAAAGCGAGGGTCACGGTGACGTCTCCGTCGCCCAAAGCGGCTTTCAGTTCACTTTCCGACACGTTGTCAATCTTGCCGAGACGGGTGAGCGAATAGCTGTTGCGCCCGTAGTAGATGACGAAATAACGGCCCTGATACAGAATCAGGTCGCCCGGCACGGTCGAAATCTGTTCATCGTTGCGCGGCAGGGTAGTGCCTATCGGGCCCACCTTCTCCATCCGTGCATAGTCTTCCATCTCGATGGTGAGGTCTCCCTCGGCCAGCAGTGCCTTCAGCGCACGGGTCGAAGAATTGTCTACCAGCGTGGCGGTGAATGTCTTTCCGCCTACTTTCAGTTTGATTGTACTTGTTTCCATATTCTCCTGATTTTCATTTTCCGATTCTCCTTCCTCCGGCTGGGCAGGCTGTTCAGGTACGGTGGGTTCGATATCCAATTCAGGGTCTGACGTGCAAGCCACCGCCATCCAAGGCAGCAACAGAAGGACAGGAATCAACAGATACATCTTCATGACGAAAAAGCATTAAAGTCTCTGATGCAAAGATACAGCGACAAAGGCCTCCGCCTTGTATACAGATTACGGAAGAAATAACGGAAATTACGGATAGATGTACAGATTTCTTCCCCACTCTCCCCGCCTCCCCCTTGTTTATCTCCTTGAAATCTCCTACCTTTGGGCGTAAACAAATAAGAACATCCGACCATGAATCACGAAAACAACGTTGCCACCGCCTCAGGAAAGACGGACAACATGCCCAAAGACTATATCTACTGTCCTGCCGCCGACGGAGCCTGTCCCCGCGCTCCGCAATGCTTGCGTGCCATCGCCTATCGTCAGTTGACGGCAACAGAGGCTTCGGCCAAGCCTGGCCCCATCCGCATTGTACACCCTGCCTGCGTCGCCCATGCACAGAAGGGATGCGATTACTACCGCGACAGCACGCCCGTGCGCTTCGCCCAAGGCATGACGAAGCTGTTCGACGAGATCCCCCACCGACTGGAGGCAGACATCAGACGGCGCATCATGGCCTGCTTCTCTTGCCGGAGCTATTACTTCCAAAGCCGGAAGGGCGAACGACTCATCACGCCCAAGGAGCAACAGGCCATAGCAAACGTTTTCCGCCAGGCAGGGCTGAAAGCCGAACCGGAGTTCGATAACTACATCGAGGAAACTTATTGGTAATCAGCCACCAAGCAGTTTATTTCAGTTTACTAAAAATAAACTGCCAGTTTAACCGTAATAAACTGAGAGTTTAAAGCTATTAAACTGACAGTTTAAACGGAGTAAACTGACGGTTTAAAGGCTTTGAACCGAGAGTACACAGACGATAAACAGAGACCATCTGCCCATCGTCCCATCCAATCCTCACCCTAAAAACAGAAATCATGAGCTACGAACGCAAAATCATCAACGACCCCGTCTTCGGGTTCATCAACATACCGAAGGGACTGCTCTACGACCTCGTGTGCCATCCACTGCTACAACGCCTGACGCGCATCCGTCAGCTGGGCCTGTCGTCCGTGGTCTATCCCGGCGCCCAACATACACGCTTCCAGCACTCGCTCGGCGCCTTCTACCTGATGACCGAGGCCATCCAGCACCTGACGGCCAAGGGCAACTTCATCTTCGACAGCGAGGCAGAAGCCGTCAAGGCCGCCATCCTGATGCACGACATCGGCCACGGGCCCTTCTCGCACGTGCTGGAAGATACCATCGTGCGCGGCGTCTCCCACGAAGACATCTCCTTGCTGCTGATGGAGCGCATCAACCGCGAGATGAACGGACAGCTCACACTGGCCATCCAGATATTCAAGGACGAGTATCCCAAGCGCTTCCTCCACCAGCTGGTCAGCGGCCAGCTCGACATGGACCGCCTGGACTACCTGCGCCGCGACAGCTTCTACACGGGCGTCACCGAGGGAAACATCGGCTCGGCGCGCATCATCAAGATGCTCGACGTGAAGGACGACCACCTCGTCGTCGAGGAGAAAGGCATCTACTCCATCGAGAACTTCCTCATGGCCCGCCGCCTGATGTACTGGCAGGTGTATCTGCACAAGGCCTCCGTGGCCTACGAGCGGATGCTCATCGCCGCCCTGCTCCGTGCCAAGGAGCTGGCCGCCAAGGGCGAAGACCTCTTCGCCTCGCCCGCCCTGCGCTTCTTCCTCTACAACGACGTGGACCGCACGCGCTTCTACGACGACCCGGCCTGTCTGGAGAACTTCATCCGTCTGGACGACAACGACATCTGGACAGCTCTCAAAGTATGGAGCGACCATCCCGACAAGGTCCTGTCTACGCTAAGTACGGGCATGGTGGACCGCCGCCTGTTCAAGGTGGAAATCTCTACCGAACCCGCCACCGAGGAGCGCAAGCAGGAACTGACAGCACAGATAGCCGCCGCGCTGGACGTGACGCCTGCCGAAGCCGCCTGGTTCGTCTCCGTCCCCCGCATCGAAAAGAACATGTACAACCCTGCCGACGACAGCATCGACATTCTCTACAAGGACGGCACCACGAAAAACATCGCCGAGGCATCGGACATGCTCAACATCCAGCTGCTCTCGAAGAAGGTAAAAAAATACTACCTTTGCTACCTGAGGCTGCATAGATAAGTATAAAATATTCACCCAAGGACAAGGAAATATAAAAAAAAAGTCCGTTATTTGTGTTTTGAAAACCATTTAGCAAGAAACAGACATGGAATTTTCAGCCAAACAAATAGCTGCCTATATACAGGGAGATATCGTAGGAGACGAAAATGCGACCGTGCATACCTTCGCCAAAATTGAAGAAGGAATCCCCGGCGCCATCTCTTTTCTGTCCAATCCGAAGTACACTCCCTATATCTACGAGTCGAAGGCCAGCATCATCTTGGTGAACAAGGACTTCGAACCCGAGCATGAAATAAAAGCCACCCTTATCAAGGTGGATAACGCTTATGAGAGCCTTGCCAAGCTACTTACGCTCTACGAACAGAGCAAACCGCAACTGAAGGGTATCGACCCGTTGGCCTACGTAGCCCCCACAGCCAAGGTGGGAGAAAACGTCTACATTGCTCCCTTTGCCTACGTAGGCGATGGAGTAGTAATCGGCGACGGCACTGCCCTGCATCCGCATGCCACTGTCTGTGCCGGAGCCCGCGTAGGTAGTCATTGTATCCTCTATCCGGGCGCAACCGTCTATCACGACTGCCGTGTAGGCAACAACTGCATCCTGCATGCCGGATGCGTCATCGGCGCCGATGGCTTCGGATTTGCCCCGACACCCGAAGGATACGAAAAAATTCCACAAATCGGCATCACTATTCTCGAAGACAACGTTGAGATAGGTGCCAATACTTGCGTAGACCGCGCCACCATGGGAGCCACTATCGTACACAGCGGTGTGAAGCTGGATAACCTCGTCCAGATAGCCCACAACGACGAGATAGGTTCACACACGGTGATGGCCGCACAGGTAGGCGTCGCCGGTTCGACCAAGATAGGCGAATGGTGTATGTTTGGCGGACAAGTAGGCATCGCCGGTCACATCCATATCGGCGATAAAGTAACGTTTGGTGCCCAGTCGGGCGTGCCCAGCAGCACTGAAAGCAACCAGCGACTGATAGGCACACCGCCTATGGAAGAAAAGCCCTACTTCAAGTCGCAGGCTATCTTCCGCAAGCTGCCCGACATGTATTTCGAGCTAAATGCGCTCCGCAAAGAATTGAATGAACTGAAACAACAATTAAAGAAATAATCCATGTTGAAACAAAAGACTCTGAAAGACAGCTTTTCGCTCAGTGGAAAAGGCCTCCACACAGGCCTCAACCTGACCGTAACCTTCAACCCGGCTCCTGAAAACCACGGATATAAAATCCAGCGGACCGACCTCGAAGGACAGCCCGTCATCGACGCAGTGGCCGAAAACGTGGTCGAGACGACACGTGGCACTGTACTGGCCAAAAACAATGTAAAGGTCAGCACCGTAGAACATGGCATGGCAGCCCTCTATGCTTTGGGTATAGACAACTGCCTGATACAAGTGAACGGACCTGAATTCCCTATTCTGGACGGAAGCGCCCAATATTACGTAAAAGAAATAGAACGCGTAGGATTCGAAGAGCAGAACGCTGTAAAAGACTTCTATATCATCAAGTCGAAGACGGAGTTCCGCGACGAAAAGACCGGTTCGTCCATCATCCTGTTGCCCGACGAGAGCTTCAGCCTGAACGTACTGGTTTCCTATGATTCAATCATCCTTCCCAACCAGTTTGCCACGCTGGAAGACATGGGCAAGTTCAAGGATGAAGTGGCAGCCAGCCGCACCTTCGTCTTTGTACGCGAGATTGAGCCTCTGCTTCAGGCAGGTCTCATCAAGGGAGGTGACTTGGACAACGCCATCGTCATCTACGAACGCGAAATGTCGCAGGAAAACTTCGACAAGCTGGCCGACGTGATGGGCGTACCCCACATGGATGCCAAGCAGCTGGGCTACATCAACCACAAACCACTGGTATGGCCCAACGAATGTGCCCGCCACAAACTGCTCGACGTCATCGGCGACATGGCACTGATCGGTAAACCCATCAAGGGACGCATCATCGCTACACGTCCAGGCCACACTATCAACAACAAGTTTGCCCGTCAGATGCGCAAGGAAATCCGCCTGCACGAGATACAGGCTCCAACATATGACTGCAACCGTCCGCCTATCATGGACGTGAACCGCATCCGCGAACTCCTCCCCCACCGCTACCCCATGCAGCTGGTAGACAAAGTCATCGAGATTGGTGCCAATTACATCGTAGGCGTGAAGAACGTCACAGCCAACGAACCATTCTTTGTCGGCCACTTTCCACAAGAACCAGTCATGCCAGGTGTACTCCAGATCGAAGCCATGGCACAGACAGGCGGCCTGCTGGTGCTGAACTCCGTCGACGAACCTGAACGCTATTCTACCTACTTCTTAAAGATAGACGGCGTGAAGTTCCGCCAGAAGGTAGTGCCAGGCGACACACTGATATTCCGTGTAGAACTGTTGGCTCCTATCCGCCGCGGCGTATCCACCATGAAAGGATACGTATTCGTAGGTGAGAAAGTAGTCTGCGAAGCTGAGTTCATGGCACAGATAGTAAAGAACAAATAAAATTAATAATGAAGAATGAAGAATGAAGAATTTCCTTGGGACGCATTCCGCTGCGCAGCCTCTGAATTCTTCATTCTTCATTCTTAATTCTTCATTTATATTATGATCAGTCCCTTAGCATACATCCATCCCGAAGCGAAGATCGGCGAGAACGTGGAAATCGCTCCCTTTGTCTTCATTGACAAGAATGTAGTCATCGGTGACAACAACAAGATAATGGCCCACGCCAGTATCCTGTATGGTAGCCGCATCGGAAACGGTAACACCATTTTTCCCGGCGCTGTCATCGGTGCTATTCCGCAAGACCTGAAGTTCAGGGGCGAAGAAACAACTGCCGAGATAGGTGACAATAATACCATCCGTGAAAATGTGACCATCAACCGTGGCACAGCAGCCAAAGGACGTACCATTGTAGGTAGCAATAACTTGTTGATGGAAGGGGTCCACGTAGCCCACGATGCTCTAATCGGTAGCGGTTGTATCATTGGAAACTCCACGAAAATGGCTGGAGAAATCGTTATTGACGACAACTCCATCATTAGCGCCAACGTCCTGATGCACCAGTTCTGTCGCGTAGGCGGCTATGGTATGATTCAGGGAGGATGCCGCTTCAGCAAAGATATCCCACCCTACATCATCGCCGGACGTGAACCGATCTGTTATGCAGGCCTCAATATTGTAGGACTGCGCCGCCGCGGTTTCTCCAACGAGACCATCGAGGCCATCCACAATGCCTACCGCCTCATTTACCAAAGCGGCCTCAACACGACCGATGCCCTGAACAAAATAGAAGCGGAGATGGAAATGACACCCGAAATACGTTACATCGTCGACTTCATACGAAGTTCAGAACGTGGTATTATTCCTGGAGGAAAATAATAAACTAACAAACTCTAGTAACCAACAAACTCAAACTATGATTTATAGATTTACCCTTATCTCTGACGAATCGGACGATTTTGTCAGAGAAATACAAATCGATCCGGAAGCCACTTTCTATGACTTCCACAAGGCAATTCTCCAATCTGTTGGATATACGGATGACCAGATGACATCCTTCTTCATCTGTGATGAAGATTGGGAAAAGGAGAAAGAAGTGACCTTGGAAGAAATGGACGACAACTCCGAAATAGACAGCTGGGTGATGAAAGAAACCCGCATCGACGAATTGGTAGAAGACGAAAAACAAAAGTTGCTCTACGTGTTCGATTACATGACTGAACGCTGTTTCTTCATTGAGCTTAGTGAAATCATCACCGGCAAGCACATGAAGGGTGCCAAATGTACCAAGAAAGAAGGCGATGCTCCCAAACAGACGGTAGACTTCGCTGAATTCGAAGCCAAGAACAATGCGGCTCTCGACCTCGACGAAAACTTCTACGGCGACGAAGACTTCGATATGGACGACTTCGACAAAGACGGCTTCGGCGGTTTCGACGAGGGTAGCGGCGGCAATCCTTACGACGAAGACAGATACTAAATGCAATGAAGAATGAAGAATTTCCTCTTTGCGGATGAATGAAGAATTCATCCCATTGCCCCAAATTCTTCATTCTTCATTTTTAATTCTTCATTCCTCCTTGACTCTCCTCGTACTCATAGGCCCCACCGGCGTAGGCAAGACGGAACTGAGCCTGCGACTGGCAGAAGCGTTCGACACATGTATTGTGTCGGCCGACTCACGTCAATTGTACGCAGAGCTGAAGATAGGTACCGCCGCCCCGACCGAAGAACAGCTCCGGCGGGTGAAGCACTACATGGTGGGCACGCTGGGCTTGACCGATTACTACAGCGCCGCCCAATACGAAGCGGAAGTCATGAAACTTCTTGAACAGCTGTTCAAGGAAAAAGAAGTCGTCGTACTGACCGGCGGTTCCATGATGTATGTGGATGCCGTCTGCAAAGGCATCGACGACATCCCTACCGTAGACAATGAGACGCGCGCACTGATGCTCCACCGCTACGAAGAGGAAGGCCTCGACCGCCTCTGCGCCGAACTCCGCCTGCTTGATCCCGAATACTACCAGATAGTTGACCTGAAAAACCCCAAGCGTGTCATCCATGCCCTCGAAATCTGCTACATGACGGGGAAAACCTACACATCCTTCCGCACCCAGCAGATCAAGCCCCGCCCCTTCCGTATCGTCAAGGTGGGACTGGCCCGCGACCGCGAGGAACTCTACGACCGCATCAACCGCCGCGTGGATCAGATGATGGCCGACGGCCTGCTGAAAGAAGTCCGCCGCGTCTATCCGCACAAAGACTACAACTCATTGAACACCGTGGGCTACAAGGAACTCTTCAAATACCTGGACGGTGAGTGGACACTGGACTTTGCCGTGGAGAAAATCAAACAAAATTCCCGCATCTACTCCCGCAAGCAAATGACCTGGTTCAAGCGCGACACTGACATCCGTTGGTTCCACCCTGAACAAGAAACGGAGATACTAGCGTACCTCCGTTCTCAAGTCTAAAACTACCTGTACATACATCTTTTATTATGGCAACGCCCGCACCGTCTGCTTCAGACGGATGTCCTGGCTCGATGCACCGACCATAAACTCGAATTCACCCGGCTCTACCGTCCAGCGCATGTTGCGGTCCAACAGCTGAAGGTCTTCGGGAGTGAGGTGAAAAATGACTTCCTTCGTTTCACCCGGCTGCAAAGAAACGCGTTCGAAACCACGGAGCTGCGAGTCGTAGGTAATGACACTACTCACCTTGTCACGCACGTAAAGTTGCACCACTTCGTCGCCTGCCCGCTTGCCGGTATTGGTCACCTTCAAACGAACGGTATAGTCGCCCTGAGTAGACTGTTCGAGCGGCGTCACCTCAAGGTCGGAATAATCGAAAGTGGTATAACTCAAACCGTAACCAAAAGGATAAAGCTCTCCTAAGACACGTGTTGAACCTGCACCATTGGGTCCCGAAGAAGGCTGTGCACCATGAGAACCCGGCTTAAAGGGGAAGTTCAATTCAATCTGTCCCACACTCTTTGGGAAGGTCACTGTGAGCTTACCGCCCGGATTGTGCTCGCCAAAAAGGGTCTCGGCAATCACCGTTCCGCCCTGACAGTTAGGAAACCATGTTTCCAGAATGGCGGGGACATGCTTGTCAGCCCAATTGATGGTGAGTGGCTGACCGTTGATGAGCACCAGCACGACAGGCTTACCTGTAGCATGGAGGACTTCGAGCAATTGCTGTTGACGGCCAGGTAAGTCGAGCGAGGTACGTGAACGGCTTTCGCCTGTACGGTATTCATCCTCGCCCAATACAGCGATAATGACGTCACAATCTCCAGCCTTCTGTACAGCCTCAACCATATCTGCCTTCTCTTCATCAGTCAGCGGAGAGGGCAGAATTTCGGTAGCGGGCCACCTTTTGTCTACGATATCGCATCCCTTGGCATAAACCACTTCGGCCCTGCCTTTCAGATAGGCACGGAGGCCGTCGAGCACGGTTACCTTTTCCAGGCGATTGGGGCCGTAACGACTCTCCATGAAGTTACTCTCATCGGCTAACGGACCAGTAACGAGCACCTTACGAATCTTTTGACGGTCCAGCGGAAGGAGGTTACCTTCGTTCTTCAGCAAAATAAGCGACTGTTGCTGTATCTGCTTGACAAAGTCCATGTTGCGGTCCACACCTCCCACCTTGTCCGAAGCTTTCGTGTCCTCCACATACGGATGGTCGAACAATCCCAGGCGAAATTTCACACGCAGCACTTCGGCCACACGTTTGTCAATGGTAGCCATCGATATCTTCTTCTGCTCCAGCAGACGGCGAATGGGCAGGATGAAGTCGACCGGTTTCGTGAAATGGGTACGCACGTTCAAACCTGCTTCGAGCACCTGGCGCACGGCCTCATCATAGGTATCAGCCACATGGTGCTTTGTCTGCACATACTCCACCGCCTCGCTATCACTCACCACATAGCCGTCAAAGCCATATTCCTCGCGCAGCAGTTCGGTAAGGAAATAGTAACTGGCCGTCACAGGCACACCATCCCAATCGTTGTAGCTGCTCATAACACCCATCGGATGAGCCTCCTGAATAACTTTCTTGAAAGGATAGAGATAGAGTTGGTGCAATTCGCGTGGCGCTACATGCGGATCAGTACGGCAATTACCATCGCGTCCGCCCTTGGGCACACTATAGACGGCATAATGTTTCAGCGTCGAAGCTACGCCCTGCGACTGGATGCCCTTTACCATCTCCGCACCCAGCGAAGCAATCAGATAAGGATCTTCGCCGTAGCACTCCAACGTACGGCCCCAGCGGGGATCGCGCACCACGTCGAGGATGGGGGCATAGACATTGGTATAGCCTAAGGCCCGAGCTTCCTGCCCGGCGATGGTACCTGCTTGATACACTAAATCACGGTTCCACGTACTGCCGATGGCTATCGGTGCAGGCAGAGGTGTAGCCTTGGTGTGGTTCAGGCCGTGGATGCCTTCGTTACTGAAGTCCACGGGAATGCCCAGCCTCGTTTCTTCCACAAACCAACGCTGCACACGGTTGATGGCTTCGGCATGGTTGCTGAAAGGATAGAACATCTGTTCCACTCGGTGCGACTTGCCGCCTACGCCGTTGAGCATCTCGTCGATGTTGGCGATACCATCCTTCCACACCTCCGACTTCCATCGTTCTGTAGGAAGAGAGTCCTTCAGCACACGCCCGTAGCCATAGAGGGTGGCCAGCTGGCAGGTTTTCTCATTGATGTTCATCTGGCGAAGCAAGTCGTCCACCCGCTTGTCCACTGGCAGCGTGGGATCCTCGTAGACATCCTTCACGCCGTTCTTGTTGAAATCAATCCACCCCTTGTGGTAGATGGACTTATTCTGTGCCTGCTGGGGCAGGGCCACACAAAGGCCCAGCAACGCCGCCAGCATCGTTCGTTTGTTCTTCATGCTTTTCTCTCTATATATCTTTTCATTACTTGTAACACTTCCACATCTCTTCCCTGTCCAGCTTGCGATAAAGCGCCTGCATCTCCTGCCTGTCCACCCGACCCTTGCGGCGCCAACCTTCCAATACAAGCTCCGCCAGACGGAAATTCTCTTCTTCAAGGGGAGCCAAACGCTGCATGTAGCCACTACCCTCAGCATTGTATAGCAAAGCCCAGTGCATATAACGGTCGCTACCCATACCCCACTTCAGAGAAAACACCTGATCCTTTAAATGCAAAGAAGCATCAGACAAAGGTGAGGTACCCAACGTCTTGTCCATTGTTACCATCGACGGTAATTCCTCGTCTACCCACAACGGAACGGCCACGCCCGTAGGCGGATAACCCAACACCGTCCACATCGTCGTCAGTTCAGCAGCCTCGCCCGGCTTCACACCTTGTACTACAACAGAACAGGAGGTACTGCTTCGCGAAATGAAGTCTTGCTCCACAAACCAGCCCGAAGCATCCGATCCTGTGAAAGGAGACTGGCGAAGGTCAATGCCTAGCAGGCAGTTGTGAAAAGAGCGGGACAGATCGTTAAAAATATGCTGGGGGCTGACAGCCTGCGCACGTGCCAAAGGATCTAACACCCGCACGGCCTCCTTGTAGCGCACCACGCCTGCTCCAGGCCCGTACTGTCCCGACTGGGAAAAGTTGGTGCGAGCCACATAACCGTCAGGCGCCGTAGCAGGGTCGTTGGCGTCGTATATCTCATAGGTATAGTAATCCACCTCAAACATCATGGCACCTCCTTGGGCATCTATTGCCCCAAAGTTAGCCTCTATGCGGCTGGGCTTGGCGAGAGTGTCGAGGAAGTGGCGGAAATCGTCTACCGTGGCACAAACCTCAAGTGCCCGATAGATGACACGGCCGTTGGCCTCTCCCCGCTCCTCGCCGTCCTTCACGTCCACGAGGTTATAACTCTGCGTATTCATCAGCGCAAAACCTGCCGAATTGGTACCGATCCACGCTTCGTGCTTCAGGTGGAAGTCTGTGCTATTGACCACGGCAATGAAGTCGTACTTCTCGCCGCGGACATACTCCACGTGGTTTTCCAGAAAATCAGTGTCGCGATGTTTCCATAACAGGGGGCGGCCGTCGGGCGTCGCCTTACCGGACACGACGGCCGAAGTGCAGGCCCAGGCCGGTAGCACTGCACCTGCCAACAAGCAAAACAATAAAAGAATGTTTTTCATAACAATACTGAATTTATATTCTTGACAGACAAAGATAATGTTTAGATTCGGAAAACAATGCGACAACACAAACAAATCACAAGCAACAGACGTGAAACTTGTGTGAAAGCAGGATGTTTCACCGCATCCAACTGATAATCAACTGAGTGAAACCACCGTGAAAGCGTGAAGTTTCTGACGGGAAAGACAGTTACTACCAATGTGAAATCTCGATGAAATGGGCAATTTTGGAAAAAGAAGGATAAAAAAGGCGGCAATGTCTCACTCCCAAAGCAGCAAGATTTCGACTAAAAACCAACCTTGTCTCCAACCGACAGACAGGAACCTGCCAACTGTAAACATCAACTTGATGAACGTAAACATCAACTTGACGGAAGTAACTATGGACTTGACGAACGTAGTATGTGTTGAGACCGAACAATGCTTGTTTCCCATGAAAAAGCCGCCGAAAGAGGATAAAGACCTCGTTTCAGCGGCTTCAAATGGCGGTTTCCCACGCTATCCCAAATGTAAAGTTTTCGCTAGTTTCCTGTCAATAAGAGAGAAAGATGACAAGGCAAATACCAGTTTCTCCAACTTCTTTTTCAAGGCTCCCATCCGATAACCTTTCCATATCTCCAGTATCTTCCCGTCGGGAGCTATCAGTACAAAATAAGGGATGCCGCTCATTTTGTAACGCGACGCAAGCGTCCGCCCGCCAGCTTTCAGTTCGTTCCATTGGTGGCCGGGCATCTCGTGTTCGGACAGAAAAGTAGTCCACCGCTCTTTATCGTCGGTACAAATACCTACCAACGCCAGCTTATCCGCATAGATTTCGGCTATCTCCTTCAGCTCCGGCTCTGCCATGCGACAAGGACCGCAAGCCACGCTCCAAAAGTCAAGCAGAATGTAGCGGCCTTTCAGCTCGGACAAGTGATGCTTCCCGCCTTCAGCGTCATAAAGAAGCCCATCCACCATCTCGTCACCTTCATCCACCGTAGGAGCGGGAAAAGCGTACGACTCCATCAGTTTCCCCCTCTCCGTATTCTGCCAATCGAGGGGAAGACGGGCATAGAGCTGCTGGAAGTCGGGACGACAGGAGGCCAGGAAGTCTTGTTGGCCTGTGGCATACCAGGCGATTTCCAGAAACTTATCCAACCATGCTTCCGTTACGGGTATCGTCTTCAGATAGGAAAGTCCCTTGCTGACAATACGATTGTTCAGTTCACGCAAGCGTTTCAAAGATAAGCTGTCCCCTCGCTCGGTTTCTTCGTCCAGACGGAGGATTTCTTCCACTTCGGCGGCAACGCAGGCCTCATAACCCAACATGTCTTTCTGCAGACCGACGTTGGTCGTTACCGTCCATCGGTTCAACCACTTGTCCTCACCTTGAAAGTCAATCCAACCGCCAGGCTCCACCCACAAGTCGAGTACCCAGTTGGGAAAGCCTTTTCCCCAACCGAAAAACCTCAGATGACGAGGGCGGGAAATCGTATCTTCATAAACCATCTGTCCGTCCTGCAGGGGAAACTCGGCAATGGCTTTGCCGGCGCCCATGCGGGGATTAAAATCATAAAGTACCCCCTTCACACTGTCGGGCATGTTCTTCAAGTTCCAACGGATGACGAATTTCCCATCGGACGGGGAAGCTTCCCACACGGTTCCACAGCAAGCAATCCAGACAAGCAGCCACGCCAAGTACTTCATCATAGCTATGCTCATTCTTCCTCCAGCTTCACTACCAAAATAGGTGAAGCCTTGAGCCGGGCCTCCTTCATGCCGATATAGGTCACCTTGAGCATAGCGTCGTTGGAAGCCGTGAGCGTGAATTTGCCATCCACGTCGGTCACAGTACCGTTGGTCGTACCTTCAATCGTGATACAGGCGCCGATGACGGGCTCGCCCTGCGAGTCCACCACCCGCCCGCTGACCTTCAGTTCGCCGTCCTTTGCGCTGGCAGCGGCCTTGGTACGGACAACGAGAATACCGTTCTTACCCGCCTCACCATAAATTGCAACAGCTGTCTCGGGCTTCAATACGGTAATAGACTCAATCTGGTCGGGTGACAAGGACTTGAGTTTGGCCTCGTCCACCATTACATCGTCAATTACCACCTGCGCCTTCGAGGCGTTGTCCGACACGCGGATGGTGGGCACAGTGCCTGCCAAAGCCTTCGGCTCCTCCTTCTTCAACGTGACCAGCATGACGCTCTTCTTGCTCTTGTCCGTCGTGTACTTCGCTATAATTTCGGACGGGTCCTTCAGTACGCTGATGGACTGGATACGGCTGGGATTAAGAGCCCGAAGTATTTCAGGAGTTACCTCCCGTCCGTCCACCAGTATCAGCACGTCCGCATAGTCGGCAGCACTTGTACCCTTCATAATAAGGGTCAGGTTCTTTTGGGCAACTTTCTCATCGACCGCATCCAGCTTGAATAGTACAGGAACGGTATATTTCACCGTCACCGCCTTTCCCTTCTGCATGCCCGGCTTCCACTTAGGCATCGAGTTGACCAGACGGACGGCCTCGGCATCGAGTGCCGGATCAACGCCGCGCAACACCTTCACATTACTGATACTACCATCTTTGTTAACAAAGAACTGCACCACCACACGCCCCTGCGTGCCTGCCTTCTTGGCCTCGGCGGGATAACGTAGGTTCTTTTTAAAATACTCTACCTGAGCAGCCACACCACCAGGAAACTGGGGCATCCGCTCTACTACTTCAAATACTGGCGTCAGGGTGTCTTTCACTGCAAAAGAGGCAGTTTCCAGCTGATTTGTTTTCATACTTGCCACCAAATCATTAACTTTGGCGCTTGAAAGCTCGTCGGCCACGGCCGACACTTCGGGACGGGCAAAGGCCGACACGGCCAGTGCCGCCAGCGGGAGTACATAGAGGTACTTCACCCGCGCCCACGGATTGGACTTTTCTTTTAACATCATAGTGATACGTTTTTTAAGTGAACTGTGATTAAAGCTGTTGGCCATAGAGTAGAGCCTTGTGCCGACAGCTTTTTTTATTAACAACATCTGATATTTCTTTGCGTCCACGCCCTCGCGCAACACGGTATCGTCGGCCTCGTACTCGTGGATGGTCTGCAATTCTTGCTTCAGGAGCCATGCGGCGGGGTTGAACCACTGCACGAAAATGCAGAGGTCGGCCAACAGCAGGTCCCATGAGTGGTGGTTGCGGATATGTGCCAGCTCGTGGATGAGTATCTCGCGACCGTTCTCCTCTAGGTCCTTGCGCGAGAGGACAATGTAGCGCATCCAGCTGAAAGGGGCGATGTCACGATTGTGCACCACCAACCTTACGTTCTCTGTCCTGCCCGGCAACCAGTCGGCCAGCTGCTCCAGACGGCCTCGACGAAGCAAGACAGCCAGCCGCCCCAGCGACCATAGGTTACGCACGGCAAAGAAGACAATACCCGCCAGATAGACCATCAGAGCTACACGCACCCACAGGGCTGTAGTGGGTTGGGACACGACCTCGCCCTCCGCTTGCACATCGGCCAGCAGAAGTAGTTGCTCCAACGTGAGCATCGTCTCGTGGACAGGGGCGGGACGATTCACGCTGACTTCCACCAGCGGCAGCACGGACGAGAGCACCAGCAACCCCAGCAGGGCAAAGCGGTTGAAGCGATGAAACGTGTCGCGGCTCATCAGCAATTTATAGAACAGGTAGAATACCGCCAGGCAGGCGGCAGACTTGAGTATATAAACTAAAAAGGTTCCCATATTCATTTGTCAACTTAAAACGTTCCTAATGCTTTCTCCAACTCCTGCTTCATAACCTCCGTGCCTGGGAAACCTACATGTTGGTACACCACGCGGCCTTCCCTGTCCAGTATCAGGTAGGCGGGGATGCCTGTGAACTGGTATTTCTTCAACAGGTCGGCATTCTGTGCGTTGGTCAGATAATAATGCTCGCCGTGAATGTCGGGAATCATCGTCTTCCATAACACCTGCGGAGAGGTTTCGTCGGTCACGAACACAAAGTCCACCTCCTTGCCCTTCAGTTCCTCCTTCATCGGCTTCATGCTCTTCATGGCCTGACGGCACGGGCCGCACCACGTGGCCCAAAAGTCTATCAACACCACACGTCCCTTGTGACGGGCAGCAATGGCCGGCAACAGGCTGTCGCCCCTGACGGAAGCGTCCAGCGTAGCAATGGTGTAACCGTCGCCTTCATTGGCAGACTTTTTCAGAGCCTCTGCGTATTCGTGGTGTTTGGTCAGGACATATTCGCGGATGGCAGACGTCTGCAAGCTGTCCACCTTGGCCAGCAACGTATCGGGCAGCGGAGCCATACGTCCCAGATAGCGGCGCGCCATCTCGTTCAAGGCCGTGCTTTCCATATCCTTGCACCAGGCATGGTCTGCGGCAAGGTCGTGAGCCTCACTCAAGGCCGACACAATGCTCGAATAGCGCGTGGTCATCATCATGGCTGGTGAGCGGAGGGAGTCAAGTGCCATGATTTCGTCGCGGAAGCCAGGCCCTTCTACCAAGTTGCCCCGCTTCTGCTCTTTAGCCCGTGGAGCATAACCTATGATGTACTTGGCAGAGGAAACGTTGCTGAATGTAAGAGCCTGCAATTCCAAGTGCAACAATCTCTTCACAGGCTCACTGAGCGAAGCATCGTTCTCCAGCCACCGATTCACCCGTGCGTAATAAGCCAATACCTTCTCTTTCAGTTCGTCCACCGACAAGGTACCGATATCATCCAGTTCGTCGGTCGCATCCAGGCTATAAGGGCCGTTGGCCAAGACTGTGTTCAGCCCGTCGTAATCACCCTCGAACCACACCTTCTGCACGTCCTTGTATTCTTCGCCAAAGAGATGCGTACCCGCCATCTGCATGGCATAATAGTTAATGGTCATCGTCACCTCGCTACCTGGCACCACAAAGACCGAAAACTTCCGTCTGCCCACGTAGAATGACTTCAACCCCGGATGGGTCAGGTAGTCGTCTATCACACAAACGCCGTCCTTCTCTTCGACTGAAATAGGCAGGAACGACTGCGCGCCCCATTCGCTCAAGCCATAACGGATATTGCCCGGAGACACCTTGCCCAAGAAACGGACGGTGATGCGGAACTTTCCAAAGGCAGGCTCGGCCGTCGGCAGAGGGCGATCATAGTCAGGCCGATGACTGATCAAACGTTCAGGCACAACGATTTCGGGCTTTTTGCCGTCCAAATGTATCTGATTCAGCTTCCAACCCCGATCCACATTTTCCTGAAAGTCAAACGTGGCGACATCGAGTGGAAGTGGCTCGAATGTCCACTGCATGCTGACTTTTCCGTTAGGGGCTACCTCCAAATCCTCCGTGGTCGAAATGCCTTCAGCCTTCTTCAAGGCATATTGCTTGCCTCCGGCCGACAAAGTGGCCGAAGGGGACAACCTAATTGCATCTCCCATGGCTCGGGCATAATAGTCCACGTCGACCACCGTACGGTCATCATAGAGAGATACACGGCTCACTTCCAGCCTTGTCTCCCCACCCAGGAAGTAAGGTTTCTCCACCACCTTCAGTTGTGCGTACCCACTTAACCAGCACAGCACGGACAACATTATCAATAATATCTTTTTCATACGGATTCTATTCTAAATTATCCAACTGATCATTGTTTCTCGCCCGACACCTGCCGGATAGCCTCCAGCAGTTCACCGCGCTTCTGCTGGCTGGTGCCTATCACGAGCTTGCGCACCACGCCCTGCCTGTCGAGCACCACGGTGGTGGGCGTCTGCTGCACGCCGAACATCTTCCACAACACAGAGTCGCCTGCCACTTGATGGAAACGAAAGCCACGACGCTCCACAATCTTCTGTATCTGTTCGGGCGTATTCCAGGTGACGGCCAGGTAATTCACGTCGGGGCAGACATCCATCCACCTGTTCAACTCGGGCATCTCGCGGATGCAAGGGCCGCAACCTGTGTACCAGAAGTTCAACACCAGCGGACGTCCCTGTGTGTTGCCATCGGTCCAGCGGGTGCCGTCCGTGGCCTGCACACTGAAGGGCTTGATGCGCTCGCCCTCGTTCAAGGCCATCTTGGGAGCATGAGTGGTCATCGACAGAAACTTCTTGTTTTCCTTGGCCTTCGCCAGCCAATAGTCGGCATCCTTCACTTCGAACAAGGGAACGGCATATTTCTTCGATTCCTCGCTCAGCTTGACACCCGTCACCAGCAGCATCATCCGCCCGTCGTCGCTCTTCAGGATGGACATCTGGTAGGTGGCTCCCTGAAGTTCGGAGGGCGATTCGGTGAAGAAACAGCCGTCCACCAGCAGCTTCGGCTTCTTTTTGCCGTCCGACTGCCCCCACGAAAGCAGGACGAAGCCACAGAGCAACCCCATCATCAAGAGCAAACGCCTCCTCATAACTGCCCCTCCTCGACCTTCTGTATCAGTTCCTTGAGCTCCTTCAGCGAGATGTCCTCCTCCTTCACCAGCGACGAGACAGCACCCAGGTAGGAGTTGTTGAAATACTTGCTGATGACGCTCCGCAAGGTGCGGCGGCTGAAGTCGTCGCGACTGACGGTGGCATAATATTGATAGGTATTGCCATAGGCCTTGTGCGACAGGTAACCTTTCTCTTCGAGCCCGCGCACAATGGTGGACAGGGTATTGAAATGCGGCTTCGGCTCGTCATAAAAAGCTAGCATTTCTTTTACGAACAGCGGGCCTTTTTCCCAGAAAAAGCCCATGATTTCTTCTTCTTTTGCGGTCAGTCCTTTCATAATTACCTTTTGTTTTCCGCAAATAACGAAAGAATTTAGTTCATAAACTAATTTTTCTCGTTAATAAGAACTAAAAGATTTAGTTTGTTTGAGGAAAGGAAAGAAAACAGTGCTTTCCAAGGACGAAAGCACCGTTTTGCGAGGACGAAAACATTGCTTTCCATCCAAGAACGAAATACCTACAAATGGGGATTGCGCCATCCACCAAAAAATCGTTAATTTGCGGCCGAGTAAAGAACAACCGCTGCCCAAAGGCAGTTATAACAGTAACAAGCATTTACGCCCATGAACGAACCTCATAAATACCGCGCTACGGACAAGATGAGCGACCTCATCTGCGACAATTACTCCCTACTGATGGTGATGAGCCGCTTCGGCCTGTCGCTGGGCTTCGGCGACCGTTCGGTGAAGGACGTCTGCCAGGCACAGGGGGTGGACTACAAGACCTTTCTGGCCGTAGCCAACTTCATCAGCCACGAGCCCTATACGTACAGCGGCGAGGAGGACGACTTCTCGCTCACCGCCCTGATGGACTACCTGAAGCAGGCGCACACGTACTTTCTCGACTTCAACCTGCCTGCCATCCGACGCAAGCTCATCGAGGCCATCGACTGCTCGGGCACCAACGACGTGGCCTTCCTCATCCTGAAGTTCTTCGACGAATATGCCAAGGAGGTGCGCCGCCACATGGAGTACGAGAACCAGGCTGTCTTCACCTACGTGGACGGGCTGTTGCGAGGCCACCTGTCCGATACCTATGACATCGCCACCTTCGCCAGCCACCACAACCAGATAGACCGCAAGCTGACGGAACTGAAGAACATCATCATCAAGTATTACCCCGAAAAGGAGAACAACAACCTGCTGAACGCCGTCCTGTTCGATATCTTCAATTGTGAGCAGGACCTGGCGTCGCACTGCCAGGTGGAGGACTATATGTTTGTGCCCGCCGTGGCGCAAATGGAAAGGAGACTGAAAGATGAGCACCAATAACCAGTCGTTGAAGATAGTCGTGGCCGAAGCGTCCATCATCATCCGCAGTGGCGTATCGGCCGTATTGAAACGCATCCCCAACCTCGACATCCATCCCATCGAGGTAAACTCTGTCGAAGCGCTGAGCCACTACGCCCACCTGCACCAGCCGGACATGGTCATCATCAATCCTTCGTTCGACGGATGGTTCAACCTGCCCGCCTTCAAGGCCGAACATCCCCGCCTGACGGGTGTGAAGTACATCGCCCTCATCTCGTCGGTAACGCACAACAACGTGCTGAAGGAGTACGACGAGCGCTTCTCCATCTGCGATGACCTCGACATCATCGCCGCCAAGCTGAACGGCCTGCTCCGTGGCGACGAGGAGGAAGAGGAGGAGAAGGACAACGAATCGGACACGCTGAGCCAGCGCGAAAAGGAAATCGTGACCTGCGTTGTGAAGGGCATGACGAACAAAGCTATTGCCGACAAGCTCTTCCTGAGCATCCACACCGTCATCACCCACCGCCGCAACATCGCGCGCAAGCTGCAGATACACTCGCCCGCCGGCCTCACCATCTATGCCATCGTCAACAAGCTAGTGGAGTTGAGCGACATCAAGGAGAAACTTTAAAAGTATTCCTTCATCATAAATTACGCAGATTGATACAGATATCTATAATTGCCTGCATCAATCTGCGTTAATTTGTAATAGCTCTAAAAAAAAATCCCGCTCCACGATATCACATCGGGAAGCGGGGATTTATTTACCTTAATAAAAGTGGTTACGTAATTATGACTAACTAATTCATTCAAATCTGATGTTGCAAAGATAGCGCATCGGCATGGATAGTACAATCACTAAAATTAGGTATATTACCAGAAAGGAAACAATGAATTAGGTATCACACAAACTGTCTATTTTGACTGAGGCACTTTTGCTTTTGTTCTTTTCGCACCTTCAAAGCGTTATTTATCGACTCAGGCTGCCCTATCTTACTTTTCTTTATTATATATTTAGCATCGAAAACCAACTATAATCCACTTTTTGACATGAAAAACCTTATTCTTGCCGGCAGCTTGTGCACAGCCGGCATTGCTCTCACATCCTGCCTTTCCACACATGAGAAGGATAAACAGGCAACGCCCGACAGGCCAAACATCATCTTCATCCTGGCCGACGACATGGGATACGGCGACCTATCCTGCTATGGCAACAAATACGTACAGACGCCCAACATCGACAAGTTGGCTGAAACTGGTACGCGCTTTGAACAGTGTTATGCAGGAAGTGGCATTAGTTCACCATCGAGATGTGCATTGATGACAGGAAAAAATACAGGAAATACTCGTATACGCGATAATATGTGTACTGCTGGAGGCATTGCCGGCATCAAAGTGAATCCTGGCGGAGACTCCACGATCGTACGACGGGCCAATCTGCTACCCCAAGACACGACAATCGCCACCGTGCTCAGCGCAGCAGGTTATCGTACATGCCTGGTTAATAAATGGCACTTGGACGGCTACGACAAAGGTGCGTCTCCCAACCATCGAGGCTTTGACGAATTCTACGGATGGACCATTTCTACCGTCCACAGCAATTCGCCCTACTATTATCCCTACTATCGTTTCCATGGCGACTCACTTATCAATATCCCTGAAAATGCAAACGGGAAACATGGTATACACAATAACGACTTGAGCACCAATGATGCCATTGCCTTCATTCGCAGAAATAAAAACAATCCCTTCTTCCTATACCTTGCCTATGATGCACCTCATGAGCCTTATAACATAGACCAAACAGCTTGGTATGAAGGGCAAGAGACATGGACACCAGACACCAAACGGTACGCTTCCCTCATCACACACATGGATGCTGCCATCGGCCGGTTGCTAGACGAGCTGGAGCAACTCAATTTACGAGAAAACACGCTGATTATCTTTGCATCAGATAATGGAGCTGCTATTCAAGCCCCTCTCGAAGTGTTGAACTGCAATGCTGGTTTCAGAGGGCGGAAAGGAATGCTCTATGAAGGCGGAATACGCGTCCCCTTCATCGTTAACCAGCCCGGTAAAGTCCCTGTACAGAAACTCGAAAACATGATCTATTTCCCAGACATGATGCCAACACTTGCCGCTTTGACTGAAGCTACTGCCTATCTGCCCAAGGACCTCAATGGTATGAATATTCTCCCTCTTTTCTATGGTCAGCAGATAAACACAAACGACCGAATGCTTTATTGGGAATTCCCAGGCAAGCAACGTGCAGCACGCAAAGGCGACTGGAAATGCGTAACCATCAAACCCGACCAGCCTTTAGAGTTATACAATTTAAAGGAAGATCCATCCGAAACAACCAACTTGGCCGACAAATACCCTGAAATGGTACAAGAGTTTGACCAAGCCATGCAAAAGATGCATGTACCTTCACCTTATTGGCCTCAACCTGGCGAAACATTCTGAACATCTATTCCAGACGATTAATAAAAAAAGCGGAGATATACTCAACGTACGTCTCCGCTTATTATTAATTTGCTTTTCAACTAAATGTGCTTTATCTCTCGCTTCCATATCCCATGGAGAGCATTTCGCTTTCGCCCATAATGGACAAAGCATTTATCAAATAAACCAATAATTTTTTCATAATCAAAACCCTTTCTTTACTAATAGTTGAAACTGGTTTTCAATTCTCTTTTTCAATTGGGGAATGTAAATGCTTAGAGCATTACATAACCCCAAATGTTCTTGTCGGCCTTTCCGACATTCTTAAAGATTTTCTTTAACATTTTCATTTTGTTATCCTCCTAAAAAATTTTGTTATCCTATTGAAAACTTACCGAAATCTCATTGATTTCATGTTTTACAACACAAAATTAGTGCCTTTATTTAAAATCGCAAGCGTTCAGAAGGCGAAAAATATGTTTTATAGCATATTTCTTGACCTGCATCAATTTTTCTAAAGTTCACACATATCATTCTCTGCCAAAATGTATTTTTTGTCATGCGAGGCAGACAGATTGGCAGAAAAAAACCGCATCCCTATACAGAGGAATGCGGTCCTTATACCTTATATTATATAAAAGACTTATTTCTCAGGAGTCTTGGCCAGCGTAGCAACCAAGAAATCGTAGAACTTCGCTACTGTTGGGATATAAGCACGTTCGTCAGGTGAGTGAGGAGAACGCAACGTTGGGCCAAAAGAAATCATATCGAGATTCTTATAGGTAGCGCCAATGATGCCACACTCCAATCCGGCATGGATGACCTTTACAGCAGGTTCAACTCCAAATTGTTCTTTATAAGACAACTTCATGGCCTGCAAAATAGGAGAATTGACATTAGGTTGCCAGCCAGAATAGGCTCCGCTGAACTCTACCTTCATACCAGCCATCGAGAAACAAGAGGCCAAGCTGTCGGCCAGAAAATCTTTCATCGTGTCACACGAGCTGCGCGCCAAAATACGCACTTCCGCCTTTCCGCCGGCAATGATGACGATGGCTAGATTAGAGGAAGTTTCTACTGTATCGGGCACAGTCGGTATCATACGCATCACACCGTCCTGACAAGCCATCAGCACATTGATCATGTTGTCCTGAATTTCCTCTGGTACTACAGCAGCAGGTACGTCTGTTTCCTCCATCTTCAAGCTGATGTTGCTCTCGATAGTCGTGTACTCATCGTTGATCTGAGCTTCATATTCTTGAATGTATTCATTCAGCCCATCCATATCTTCTGGGTTGAACAGCAAAACGGCATGTGCCTCGCGTGGGATGGCATTGCGCATGTTACCACCCTCAAAGCTAGCCAGCTGGCAATCGAACTCGACCAACAGGTCGTGTACCACACGAGCCAGTAACTTATTGGCGTTGCCTCGTCCCTGATTGATTTCCAAACCAGAATGTCCGCCACGAAGCCCTTTCAACGTCAGCTTGCGGGCTACAAAACCTTCGGCAGGTGCCTCTTCCTTATACTCCAGCATGGCAGTGATGTCGATACCACCTGCGCAACCGATGTAGAGTTCACCTTCATCCTCCGAGTCGAGATTGAGCAGGATATCCCCCTTCAGGGTACCTTCCTTAAGGCCGAAAGCACCATACATGCCCGTCTCTTCATCCTTCGTAATGAGCACTTCCAAAGGACCGTGCTTCAAGTCCTGAGCCTCGAGCACTGCCATGGCAGCCGCTACACCCAAGCCATTGTCGGCACCCAAAGTCGTACCTTTAGCCTTCACCCAATCGCCATCCACATAGGTTTCGATCGGGTCTTTTGTAAAATCATGTACTGTATCATTGTTTTTCTGCGGCACCATGTCCATGTGGGCCTGCAGGATGACCCCTTTGCGATTCTCCATGCCTGGAGTAGCCGGCTTACGAATGATGACATTGCCGACCTCGTCGACAAACGACTCCAATCCAAGTTCTTTGCCGAAGTTCACCAGAAATTCGGTCACTTTTTCTACATGCCCTGACGGGCGGGGTATCTGGGTCAGTGAATAAAAATGCTTCCACACATTCTGCGGAGCAAGCTGTAAGATTGTACTCATAATGAAAAAAGAATTAGTTTTTCGCAAAGATAAGACTATATTTCAAGAAAACATCTTTCCCAATAAAGATTTTCGCCCACCTGAAAATGTCGGCCGATACAAGCTTTCCCATTCACGCCCCGACAGACAAGCGACCTGCCATTTTCCGAACAATCTGCACATTCAGTTCCCTACTGCCCGTAATGATAAACAGAAAGCACCGTTTTACCTGCACGAAAGCACTGCTTTCCACCTCACAAAGCAATGTATTAGTTTTATTAACATAAATCGATGCGTTTGTCCAAACGACGAAACGCGCGCCATCCATTGTTTTTCCGCAAATTATTTCCGACATCCGATTTCTTTTTGTTACTTTTGCATTCTATTATAACATACCATAGCAATAGAAAGATGGATACGGACCTGACTACATATAGCTTGCTGAACAGCATCACTACCCCTGAAGACTTGCGGAAACTGAGGGTAGAACAGCTGCCCGAAGTCTGCAAGGAATTGAGACAGGACATCATCGAAGAAGTGGCGCGTAACCCTGGACACTTTGCCGCCAGCCTGGGTACTGTAGAACTCACCGTGGCCTTGCATTACGTCTATAATACGCCTTACGACCGCATCGTGTGGGACGTAGGGCACCAAGCCTATGGGCACAAGATACTGACGGGACGTCGCGATGCCTTCTCGACCAACCGCCGCTTCAAGGGCATCAAGCCCTTCCCTTCGCCCGAAGAGAGCGAATACGACACCTTTGCCTGCGGACATGCGTCGAACTCCATTTCGGCCGCCCTGGGCATGTGCGTGGCCGCCCGGCAAAAGGGCGAAACCAATCGCAGGGTGGTGGCCGTCATCGGCGACGGCAGCATGAGCGGCGGACTGGCCTTCGAGGGGCTGAACAATGCCTCGTCCACGCCGAACGACCTGCTCATCATCCTGAACGACAACGACATGGCCATCGACCGCAGCGTGGGAGGCATGAAGCAGTACCTCTTTAACCTCACCACGAGCAACCGCTACAACCAGCTGCGCTTCAAGATGTCGCGCATCCTCTTCAAGATGGGCATCCTCAACGAAGAGCGGCGCAAGGCCCTCATCCGCTTTGCCAACAGCCTAAAGTCCATGGCCGCCCAGCAGCAGAACATCTTCGAAGGCATGAACATCCGATACTTCGGGCCCATCGACGGACACGACGTGAAGAATCTGGCCCGCGTGCTCCACGACATCAAGGACCTAAGGGGGCCCAAGATACTGCACCTGCACACCACCAAGGGCAAGGGCTTCGAGCCAGCCGAAAAAGATCCCGGCGTGTGGCACGCGCCCGGCAAGTTCAACCCCGACACGGGCGAACGCATCCTGGCCGACACCAGCCACCTGCCGCCCCTCTACCAGGACGTCTTCGGCGAGACGCTCGTGGAGCTGGCACGGCAGAACCCGCGCATCGTGGGCGTGACGCCTGCCATGCCCACCGGCTGCTCCATGAACAAGCTCATGGAAGCCATGCCCGACCGCGCCTTCGACGTGGGCATCGCCGAGGGACACGCGGCCACCTTCTCGGGCGGCATGGCCAAGGAAGGGCTGCAACCCTTCTGCAACATCTACTCGAGCTTCATGCAGCGTGCCTACGACAACGTGATACACGACATCGCCCTGCTGCGCCTGCCCGTGGTGCTCTGCCTGGACCGTGCCGGCCTGGTGGGCGAAGACGGCCCCACACACCACGGCGTATTCGACCTGGCCTACTTCCGCCCCATCCCCAACCTGACCATCGCCTCGCCTCTGGACGAGCACGAACTGCGCCGCCTGATGTACACCGCCCAGCTGCCCGACAAGGGGCCGTTCGTCATCCGCTATCCGCGTGGACGAGGCGTACTGCTCGACTGGCGCTGCCCGCTGGAAGAGATACCCGTGGGCAAAGGACGCCGCCTGAAGGATGGTACGGACATAGCCGTCGTCACACTGGGTCCTATCGGCAACATAGCAGCACGCGCCATCGCGCGAGCCGAAAAAGAGCAAGGATTGTCTATCGCCCACTACGACCTGCGCTTCCTCAAGCCACTGGACGAGGAAATGCTCCACGAGATAGGCCAACGTTTTCAACGCATCGTCACAGTGGAAGACGGCGTCATCAGCGGAGGCATGGGCAGCGCCGTGCTGGAGTTTATGGCCGACCATGGTTACAAGCCCGACGTGCACCGTATTGGCGTGCCCGACCAGTTCATCGAACATGGTACAGTGGCCGAGCTCTACCACCTGTGCGGCATGGACGAAGAAGGCATCTGCCACCAATTATCAATGAACAATAGACAATGAATAATTAACCATTAATATTCTGATTGTAAAGTGAAAATCATCATAGCTGGTGCCGGCGCAGTAGGCACACACCTGGCCAAGTTGCTCTCGCGCGAGAAGCAAGACATCATCCTGATGGATGAAAACGAAGAACGCCTCAACGCCTTCGGATCGAACTTCGACCTGATGGCTTTCAACGACTCTCCGACATCCGTATCTGGCCTGAAGGAAGCAGGCGTAGAAGATGCCGACTTGTTTATCGCCGTCACTCCTGATGAAAGCCGCAACGTCACAGCTTGCTTGCTAGCAGCTAATCTTGGCGCACAAAAAACCGTTGCCCGCATAGACAACTACGAATACTTATTGCCCAAAAACAAAGATTTTTTCCAAAAATTGGGTGTCCACTCACTGATCTATCCAGAGATGTTGGCCGCCAAAGAAATCGTAGCCTCTATCCGCATGAGTTGGGTGCGTCAATGGTGGGAATTCTGTGGAGGAGCCCTGATCTTGATAGGTACCAAAATGCGTGAAAAGGCAGAAATTCTAAACATACCTCTACACCAATTAGGAGGTCCTGACCTTCCCTACCACATCGTAGCTATCAAACGAGGCAACGAGACACTTATTCCACGAGGCGACGACGTCATCAAGCTTCATGATATTGTCTATTTTACCACTACACGCAAATATATCCCCTACGTACGCAAAGTAGCGGGCAAGGAAGATTATCCTGACGTACGCAACGTTATGATCATGGGAGGAAGTCGGATTGCCACACGAACAGCACAATATATCCCCGATTACATGCAAATGAAGATCATCGACAACGACCTGAGCCGATGCAATCGCTTGAGCGAAATATTAGATGATCGAATTATGATCATAAATGGAGATGGTCGCGACATGGACTTACTGTTGGAAGAGGGATTGAAGAATACAGAAGCTTTTGTGGCACTGACAGGCAATTCTGAAACAAACATCTTGGCTTGTCTGGCCGCCAAACGTATGGGTGTACGTAAAACTGTAGCAGAAGTAGAAAACATCGACTACATCGGCATGGCTGAAAGCTTAGATATCGGCACTGTAATTAATAAGAAGATGATAGCCGCCAGCCATATCTACCAAATGATGCTTGATGCCGACGTAAGCAATGTAAAGTGCCTGACTGTAGCCAATGCCGATGTAGCCGAATTCACAGTCAAGGCAGGCTCCAAGATCACCAAACATCCAGTTAAAGATTTAGGTATGCCCAAAGGAGTCACTATCGGCGGCCTTATCCGTCAGGGCGAAGGTGTCGTCGTAACAGGTAATACCCTAATACAACCAGGAGATCATGTTGTTGTTTTCTGCCTAAGTATGATGATCAAGAAAATCGAGCATTACTTTAGTTAAGTTTGACATAGGATAAAAAGTGTAAAAAAAACCATTTTTTGTCATTCCGAGATTACAAATAGATAAATTCTTATTTGTAATTTTGCAGACCGAAAATGAAAAGGGGAGAAACGTCTCCCCATAACAAACACTAAAATCTTGTCAGATTTATGAATTTTACCTTCTTAGTTACCGTCGTGTTGACGGCTGTCATTTTCGTGGGCGTAGTCATCGCCATTTCTCATGCGATAGCGCCCCGCTCGTACAATCCACAGAAGATGGAGCCCTATGAATGCGGTATTCCTACCCGAGGCCGTTCATGGATGCAGTTCCGCGTAGGCTATTACCTCTTCGCCATTCTTTTTCTAATGTTTGAAGTAGAAACGGTCTTTCTTTTTCCATGGGCTATCACTGTGAAACAACTGGGACCGCAAACTTTAACAGGCATCCTCTTCTTTTTCTTTGTATTAGTGCTGGGACTGGCTTATGCCTGGCGGAAAGGAGCACTCGAATGGAAGTAACGAAGAAACCCGTCATCAAGTCCATCCCCTACGAAGAATTTCAGGACAACGAAACACTCGAGAAAATCATTCAAGAACTGAACGCCGGCGGCGTGAACGTCGTGGTGGGTGCGCTCGACCAGCTCATCGACTGGGGACGCAGCAACTCCCTCTGGCCGCTGACCTTCGCCACCAGCTGCTGTGGTATCGAGTTCATGGCCGTGTGTGCCGCCCGATACGACATCGCACGCTTCGGCTTCGAAGTGACCCGCAACAGCCCCCGACAGGCCGACGTCATCCTCGTGAGCGGTACCATCACCCACAAGATGGCCCCTGTGCTCCGACGCCTGTACGACCAGATGGCCGACCCCAAATACGTAGTGGCCGTGGGCGGATGCGCCGTCAGCGGAGGCCCCTTCCGCAAGTCCTACCACGTGGTGCAGGGCGTGGACCAGATACTGCCCGTCGACGTCTATGTGCCCGGCTGTCCTCCGCGCCCCGAAGCCTTCCTCTACGGCATGATGCAGCTGCAGCGCAAGGTGAAGATTGAAAAATTCTTCGGAGGAGTGAACAGAAAAATGAAGAACGAGGAAATGAAGAATGAAGAATAATATGGAAGAAAAGACACTATACATCAAACCGCAACAGCTGCATGACGAGATGCTACGCTTGCGGAACGAAAAGAAAATGGACTTCCTGGAAAGCCTGACAGGCATGGACTGGGGAGTACCCGACGAAAAGGACGCGGAAGACACGCTGAGAGGCCTTGGCGTAGTCTACCACCTGGAGTCGACCGAGAACGGCCAGCGCATGGTGGTGAAGACATCGACCCTCGACCGCGAACAGCCCGAACTGCCTTCGGTGACCGACATCTGGCGCGGAGCCGAGTTTCCTGAACGCGAAGTGTACGACTTCTTCGGCATCCGCTTTGTGGGACATCCCGACATGCGACGCCTCTTCCTCCGCAACGACTGGGTGGGCTACCCCCTGCGCAAGGACAACGACCCCGAAAAGGAAAATCCCCTGCGCATGACCAACGAAGAGACCGTGGACACCACCCTCGAAATAAAGACCACACAAGACGGCGAGACGACCGAAGAACAGACGGTGCTCTTCGGCGACGACGAATATGTAGTGAACATCGGCCCCCAACACCCCGCCACGCATGGCGTGCTGCGCTTCCGCGTGTCGCTCGAGGGCGAGAACATCCACAAGATTGACGTGAACTGCGGATACATCCACCGCGGCATCGAGAAGATGAACGAAAGCCTGACCTACCCGCAGACACTGGCCCTGACCGACCGTCTGGACTACCTGGGCGCCATGCAGAACCGCCACGCGCTGTGCATGTGCATCGAGAAGGCCATGGGCGTGGAGGTGAGCCGCCGCGTGCAGTACATCCGCACCATCATGGACGAGCTGCAGCGCATCGACTCGCACATCCTGTTCTTCTCCTGCCTCTGCCAGGACCTGGGTGCCACGACAGCCTTCCTCTATGGCTTCCGCGACCGCGAGAAGGTGCTCGACATCTTCGAGGAAACCTGCGGCGGACGCCTCATCCTGAACTACAACACCATCGGAGGTGTGCAAGCCGACATCCATCCCAACTTTGTGAAGCGTGTCAAGGAATTCATCCCCTACATGCGCCACAACCTGAAAGAGTATCACGACATCTTCACAGGCAACATCATCGCCCAGCAGCGCCTCAAGGGCATCGGCGTGCTGAGCCGCGAGGACGCCATCTCCTTCGGAGCGACAGGAGGTACAGGCCGTGCCAGCGGATGGGCCTGCGACGTGCGCAAGCGCATACCCTACGCCGCCTACAATGAAGTGCAGTTCAACGAGATAGTCCGCACCGAAGGCGACTGCTTTGCCCGCTACATGGTGCGCATGAACGAGATTGAAGAGAGCCTCCACATCATCGAGCAGCTCATCGACAACATCCCCGAAGGCCCCTATCAGGAGAAGATGAAACCTATCATCCGCGTACCTGAAGGCAGCTGGTATGCCGCCGTCGAAGGCAGCCGCGGTGAGTTTGGCGTTTACCTCGAGAGCCGTGGCGACAAGACTCCCTACCGTCTGCACTACCGTGCCACAGGCCTGCCGCTGGTGGGCACTGTGAACACCATCTGCCGCGGAGCGAAGATTGCCGACCTCATCGCCATCGGAGGTACGCTGGACTATGTGGTGCCCGACATCGACAGATAATCAATGGAGAATGGAAAATGAAGAATGGATTGCCTGTTGCCCATTCTTAATTATCAATCATCAATTATCAATTAAATAAATGTTTGACTTTAGTATTGTAACAAGCTGGATACACCAAATGCTGACCTCCCTGATGCCCGAAGGGCTGGCGGTCTTCATCGAGTGTGTCGTCATAGGCGTGTGCATCGTGCTGATGTATGCCATCCTCGCCATCATCCTCATCTACATGGAGCGCAAGGTGTGTGCCTTCTTCCAGTGCCGCCTCGGCCCGAACCGTGTGGGCAAGTACGGCTCCCTGCAGGTGTTCTGCGACGTGTTCAAGATGCTCACCAAGGAAATCTTCACCCCCAAGGGTGCCGACCGCTTCCTCTACAACCTGGCCCCCTACATGGTGATACTGGCCTCGTTCCTCACCTTCTCGTGCCTGCCTGTGAACAAGGGGCTGGAAGTGCTCGACTTCAACGTGGGGCTCTTCTTCTTCCTGGCCGCGTCGAGCATCGGCGTAGTGGGCATTCTGCTGGCCGGATGGAGCTCCAACAACAAATTCTCGCTCATCGGCGCCATGCGAAGCGGTGCGCAGATTGTCAGCTATGAGCTATCTGTAGGAATGAGTATTCTGACAATGGTAGTACTGACTGGCACACTTCAAATATCGGAAATCGTAAGTGGACAAGCCGACGGATGGCTCATCTTCAAAGGGCACATTCCTGCAGTCATCGCTTTCATCATCTACCTCATCGCCGGAAACGCCGAATGTAATCGAGGGCCTTTCGACTTACCCGAGGCCGAAAGCGAACTGACTGCCGGTTACCACACAGAATACAGCGGCATGCACTTTGGCTTCTATTACTTGGCGGAGTATCTGAACCTGTTCATCGTGGCCGCCATTGCCGCTACCGTCTTTCTGGGCGGATGGATGCCGCTGCACATCGCGGGACTGGACGGCTTCAACACGGCGATGGACTACATCCCCGGCTTCGTTTGGTTCTTCGGCAAGGCATTTTTCGTCGTGTTCCTCATGATGTGGATGCGATGGACGTTCCCCCGCCTGCGCATCGACCAGATCCTGACACTGGAATGGAAATACCTCATTCCCCTGTCCATGCTCAACTTGCTGCTCATGAGCATCGTGGTGGCATACGGACTGCACTTTTAAAAGTATCAGGTATCAGGTATTAGGTATAAAAATTATCAATCAGCAATAATGGAAAATAACAACACTTATTTCAGCAGCTTCTTCAAGGGCATCAAGAGCTTGTCCATCGGCCTGAAGACTACCATGCGCGAATTCTTCACGCCCAAGGTGACCGAGCAATATCCCGAGAACCGCAAGGAGCTGAAGATGTTCGACCGCTTCCGCGGCACTCTCGTCATGCCCCACAACGAGCAGAACGAACATCATTGCGTGGCCTGCGGCCTGTGCCAGATGGCCTGCCCCAACGGCACCATCCGCGTAACAAGCGAAACCATCGAGACAGAGGACGGCAAGAAGAAAAAAATACTTGCCAAGTATGAGTACAACCTCGGTTCGTGTATGTTCTGCCAGCTCTGTGTCAATGCTTGCCCACACAATGCCATAACTTTCGACCAGCAGTTTGAGCACGCTGTATTCGACCGTTCAAAACTTATTCTCACCCTCAACCACCCGGGAAGCCATGTGGAAGAGAAGAAAAACTAACCATTAACCCCTTAAAGAACAATGGAAATAACTCTTGAAACTGTCATATTCTACTTCTTGGCGGCTTTTATCACCGTTTTCTCACTGTTGACGGTAACCACCACTCGTATGGTACGCTCGGCAACCTATCTTTTGTTCGTACTTTTTGGAACAGCAGGAATCTATTTTCTATTGGGATATACTTTCCTGGGCTCCGTACAGATTATGGTATATGCGGGCGGTATTGTCGTACTCTACGTATTTTCGATCTTGCTCACCAGTGGCGAGGGCGATAAAGCCATCAAACTGAAGCGAAGCAAATTTATAGCCGGACTAGGTACCACCATCGCAGGAGCTATTATCGTGCTTTTCATCACCCTGAAACACAAGTTTCTGGCCACAACCGATCTGAAACCAATAGAAATCAGTTTCAGCACTATCGGCCAACAAATGTTCAGCAGCGACAAATATGGGTACCTGCTACCTTTTGAAGCTGTCAGTCTCTTGTTACTGGCTTGCATCGTGGGTGGACTACTAATTGCACGAAAGAGATAACAATAAAAAAATTACGACTTATGATACACATGGAATATTACCTGATCGTGTCGGCCATCATGTTCTTTGCGGGTATCTACGGATTCTTCACCCGCCGCAACACACTGGCCATATTGATTTCCATCGAGCTGATACTGAACGCTACAGACATCAACTTTGCCGTGTTCAACCGCTTTCTTTTTCCGGGAAGCCTTGAAGGTTATTTCTTCGCCCTGTTCTCCATCGCCATCTCGGCTGCGGAAACAGCTATCGCCATTGCCATCATGATCAACATCTACCGCAACATCCGAAGCATTCAGGTGAACAATCTGGATGAAATGAAGTGGTGATTCTGATGGTTTAGGTTTTAGGTATTAGGTTTTAATTTTCAATTTTAAATTATCCATTATTATGGAATATACAATTCTTATTCTTCTCCTTCCGTTCCTCTCTTTCCTCACGCTGGGGATTGGGGGCAAATGGATGACACACCGCACGGCGGGCCTCATCGGTACCGTAGTGCTGGGCGCGGTGGCCGTACTCTCCTATCTGACGGCCTGGAGCTACTTCAGCGCGCCGCGACTGGCCGACGGGACGTATGCCACGCTAATGCCCTACAACTTCCACTGGCTGCCTTTCAGCGAGAACCTGAGCATTGACATGGGTATCCTGCTCGACCCCATCTCGGTAGTGATGCTCATCGTCATCTCGACCGTCAGCCTGATGGTACACATCTACTCCTTCGGCTACATGAAGGGTGAGCGGGGTTTCCAACGCTACTATGCCTTTCTGTCGCTCTTCACCATGTCCATGCTGGGCCTGGTGGTAGCCACGAACATCTTCCAGATGTACCTCTTCTGGGAGCTGGTGGGTGTATCGTCCTATCTGCTCATCGGATTCTATTATACCAAACCTGCCGCCATCGCCGCTTCGAAGAAAGCGTTCATCGTGACGCGCTTCGCCGACCTGGGCTTCCTCATCGGTATCCTGGTGTATGGTTACTATGCAGGCACCTATACATTCACCCCCACTGAGATGGCTTTGGCCAAAGGTGGTGCCATGCTTCCGCTGGCCTTGGGGCTGATGTTCATCGGCGGTGCAGGCAAGAGTGCCATGTTCCCCCTGCACATCTGGCTGCCCGACGCCATGGAGGGTCCGACGCCTGTCAGTGCCCTCATCCATGCCGCTACGATGGTGGTAGCGGGTGTCTATCTGGTGGCCCGCATGTTCCCGCTGTTCATCGCCTATGCGCCCGAGACGCTTCACATCGTGGCCTACGTGGGTGCCTTCACCGCTTTCTATGCGGCATCGGTAGCCTGCGTGCAGAGCGACATCAAGCGTGTGCTGGCCTTCTCCACCATTTCGCAGATCGGCTTCATGATGGTGGCTCTCGGCGTATGTACCTCGGCCGACCCTCACGAAGGAGGCTTGGGTTACATGGCCGGCATGTTCCACCTCTTCACCCACGCCATGTTCAAGGCCCTGCTCTTCCTCGGCGCGGGCAGCATCATCCATGCCGTCCACAGCAACGAGATGTCAGCCATGGGAGGTCTGCGCAAGTATATGCCCATCACCCACTGGACATTCCTCATCGCCTGTCTGGCCATTGCGGGCATCCCGCCGTTCTCGGGATTCTTCTCGAAGGACGAGATTCTGACAGCCTGCTTCCAGTTCAGCCCTACCATGGGATGGATTATGACGATTATCGCCGCCATGACGGCATTCTATATGTTCCGCCTTTACTTCGGCATCTTCTGGGGTAAGGAAAACAAGGAACTTCATGCTGAACACACACCGCACGAAAGCCCGCTGAGCATGACCTTACCGCTGATGGTACTGGCTGCCATTACCCTTGTGGCTGGTTTCATTCCTTTCGGACACCTAGTTTCGTCAAACGGACTGGCCTACGACATCCACATTGACAAAAGCGTGGCCGGCACAAGCATCGCCGTGGCTGCCTTGGCCATTGCGATTGCCACCCCGATGTATCTGTATGAGCGCCAGCCCCTGGCCGACGCCCTGCAACGTCGCTTCCGTAGCCTGTGGACAGCTGCCTACCACCGCTTCTACATTGACGAGATTTATCAGTTCATCACGCACAAGATCATCTTCGGATGCATCAGCCGCCCCATCGCCTGGTGGGACCGCCACGTGGTGGACGGGTTCTTCAACTTCCTGGCATGGGGTGCCGAAGCGACCAGCGACGAGATACGCGGCCTGCAAAGCGGACGCATCCAGCAATATGCTTTGGTCTTCCTGCTGGGAACACTGGCCCTGATACTTATTTTAATTATATAATGGAAAATGGAGAAGGGAGATTTCAACTTTTCATTTTCAATTTTCAATTTTCAATTATCCATTAAATAAAATGAACTTCTTATCCTTATTTGTTCTGATTCCCCTGCTGATGCTTCTCGGCCTGTGGCTGGCACGCGGCATCGGCCAGATACGCACCGTGATGGTGACGGGAGCTTCGGCTCTGCTCGTGCTGGCAGGCGTGCTCACCGCGATGTATCTCAACGCCCGTGCCGGAGGAGCTACCGACGAAATGCTTTTCTGCGCCGACGTGGCCTGGTATCCTGCCCTCAACATCCACTACTCGGTAGGTGTGGACGGCATATCCGTAGCCATGCTGCTGCTTTCGGCCATCATTGTCTTTACAGGTACCTTCGCCTCATGGCGACTGCAGCCGCTCACCAAGGAATATTTCCTGTGGTTCACGTTCCTGTCCCTGGGCGTGTTCGGCTTCTTCATTTCCATCGACCTGTTCACCATGTTCATGTTCTATGAAGTGGCCCTGATACCGATGTATCTGCTCATCGGCGTATGGGGTTCGGGCCGCAAGGAATACTCCGCCATGAAGCTGACGCTGATGCTGATGGGCGGTTCGGCCTTCCTGCTGATAGGCATCCTGGGCATCTACTACGGTAGCGGCGCCACCACGATGAACCTCACCGAAATAGCCGCCCTGCACAACATACCTGTTGAACAACAGCGCATCTGGTTCCCACTCACCTTCTTGGGCTTCGGCGTGCTGGGCGCCCTGTTCCCCTTCCACACGTGGAGCCCCGACGGTCATGCTTCGGCACCGACGGCTGTATCCATGCTTCATGCAGGCGTACTGATGAAGCTGGGAGGCTACGGTTGCTTCCGCATCGCCATGTATCTGATGCCCGAAGCTGCCAATGAGCTGGGTTGGATATTCCTGGTACTGACAGGTATTTCGGTTGTCTATGGTGCCTTCTCGGCCTGCGTACAGACTGACTTGAAATACATCAACGCCTACTCCTCGGTGAGCCACTGCGGCCTGGTACTCTTCGCCATCCTGATGATGAACCAGACGGCCTGCACGGGTGCCGTGCTCCAGATGTTGAGCCATGGTCTGATGACGGCCCTCTTCTTTGCCCTCATCGGTATGATTTACGGACGGACGCACACCCGCGACATCCGCGAGCTGTCGGGCCTGATGAAGATTATGCCGTTCCTCTCCGTCTGTTATGTCATTGCCGGTCTGGCCAACCTGGGTCTGCCGGGCTTGAGCGGCTTCGTGGCCGAGATGACCATCTTCAACGGTGCCTTCCAGCATGCCGACGTGTTCCATCGCACGTGGACCGTGATCGCCTGCTGCAGTATTGTCATCACGGCGGTCTACATCCTGCGTCTAGTGGGCAAGATTCTCTACGGTACCTGTACCAACGAGCATCACCTGACGTTGACCGACGCCACATGGGACGAACGCACGGCGGTTATCATCCTCATCGTCTGCGTAGCTGCCTTGGGTATGGCTCCGTGGTGGATCAGCGGAATGATAGGCGACAGCGTGCTGCCCATCGTAACACTGATAAATGGATAATTGAAAATGGAGAATTGAAAATTAACAATCCATTTTCAGTTCTCCATTCAATAATTCTCAATTTTCAATTTTCAATTAACAATTAACAAAATGGATTATAGTCAATTTCTCGTGATGAAAGAAGAGCTGTCGCTGATAGCTGTCATCCTCATCCTCTTCATAGCCGACCTGTTCATGAGTCCCGACGCACACAAGCGTGACGGACGGCCCGTGCTGAATACTATGCTGCCCGTGGTTCTCATGGCCCTACATACGCTGGTAACCATTGTGCCCGGTCCCGTGGCCGAAGTTTTCGGCGGTATGTACTACAATTCGCCCATCCAGCACATCGTGAAGTCCATCCTGAGCATCGGTACCTTGATTGTCTTCCTGATGGCACACGAATGGATGCGTCGCCCCGACACGTGCCACAAGCAAGGTGAGTTCTACTTCCTCACCCTCTCTACGTTGCTGGGCATGTATCTGATGATTTCCGCCGGCCACTTCCTGATGTTCTTCATTGGCCTGGAGACGGCCAGCGTGCCGATGGCCGCGCTGGTGGCTTTCGACAAGTACCGCCACCATTCGGCCGAGGCTGGCGCCAAATACATCCTGATGGCACTGTTCTCCAGCGGCCTGCTGCTCTACGGCATCTCGCTTATCTATGGCACAGTGGGTACACTTTATTTTGCAGACATTCCTGCTCATCTGGACGGCAGTGCCCTGCAAATAATGGCCTTTGTGTTCTTCCTGTCAGGTATGGGATTCAAAATCTCACTTGTACCCTTCCACCTCTGGACAGCCGATGTCTACGAAGGTGCTCCTTCGACAGTGACGGCCTATCTGAGTGTCATTTCCAAAGGCTCGGCCGCTTTCGTGCTGATGGCCATGCTGGTCAAGGTGTTCGCACCGATGGTTGAGCAGTGGCAAACGCTCCTCTATTGGATCATCATTGCCTCCATCACGCTGGCCAATCTTTTCGCCCTGCGCCAAGAGAACCTGAAGCGACTGATGGCCTTTTCGAGTATCTCGCAGGCAGGCTACATCATGCTGGGCGTCATCGCCGGCAGCGCACAGGGTATGACAGCACTGGTTTACTACATTCTGATCTACCTCTTCGCCAACCTGGGCGTGTTTGCCGTCATCACCATCGTGGCCCTGCGCGCACACAAATTCACGCTGACGGAATACAACGGCCTCTACACGACCAACCCGCGCCTGGCATTCCTGATGACGCTCTGCCTGTTCTCGCTGGCGGGTATTCCGCCGTTTGCAGGCTTCTTCTCGAAGTTCTTCATCTTCGCGGCAGCCTTCCACAGCGGCTTCCACCTGCTGGTGTTCATCGCCCTGGCCAACACGGTCATCTCGCTCTACTACTACCTGCGCGTGGTGAAGGCCATGTACATCAACAAGAGTGATGAACCTATCGCCGCCTTCCGCAGCGACAACTATACGCGCGCCGCCCTGCTTATCTGTACGCTGGGCATCACGGTGCTGAGCATCGTCAGCGCATCCTACGAGTCCATCGGCCGCTACGCCTTCGGGATGTAAAGGCCGCACTGACCGACACACGGCTTCGCGCCCGCGAAATCCACTTTCCGACTTCGGGAAACGGGATTCGCGGGCGCGAAACGTATTTTCCGGTTTCAGAAAACGGATTTCGCAGGCGCGAAACGCATTTTTCCGTTTCAGAAAACGGATTTCGCGGGTGCGAAACGCATTTTTCCGTTTCAGAAACGGATTTCACGGACGCGAAACGCATTTTCCGGTTCCAGGAAGGGATTTCGCGGGCGCGAAATGCCCCGAAGCGGAATGTAACACCCGCGTAACGTTTCCGAAACAGACATGTACACGCCGTGTAACGAGCATGTAACCCCGTCTCCTCATCTTTGCAGCGGAAAAAAGAAACGCATAAAAGATGAGTATGAAAGCAGATTTAGGAAAAATCCTCTTCCTTATTTTATTCCTCACCCTGACGGCCATGACCGCTCTGGCAGGCACCGTGAAGGGAACCATAACGGACAAACAGACGAAAGAACCGCTGACCGGAGCCACTGTGCAGGTGGCCGGAAGCACCCAAGGCGCCGTGGCCGACATTGACGGCAACTATACACTCAACGTGCCCGACGGTGTGTACAATCTCGTGGTGCGCTACGTGGGCTATGTGGACATCACGGCGCGCCAGGTGAAGGTAAGCGGCGAAACGGTGCTGAACTTCGAGATGGAAACCGATGCGCAGACCTTGGGCGAGGTGTCTGTCGTGGCCAAAAAGAACCTGGAAGGCGAACGTGCCCTGCAGGTCGAGCGACAGAAAGCTACACTGGCCATCGAGAATCTGGGTGCCAAAGAGATGAGTCTGAAGGGCATCGGCAACGTACAGGAAGGCGTGAAGCAGATTACGGGTATCTCCATCGCCGAGTCGGGCCAGCTCATCGTGCGCGGACTGGGCGACCGCTACAGCTCCACCACGCTGAACGGACTGCCCATTGCCTCGCCCAACCCCGACAACAAGCTCATCCCGCTCGACCTCTTTCCCTCGAGTACGGTGCAGAACATCACCGTCAGCAAGGTGTACGACGCCAGCGCCTTTGCCGACTACAGCGGCGCGCACATCGACATCAGCACCAAGGAGAACGTGACGGACGAATTCCTGACCGCCAGCTTCAACGTTGGAGGACGGTTCAATACCCTGGGACGCGACTTCTATCAGATGGACCGCGACGGTACGCTCTTCAAGACGTCCTCGCTCGACGAAAAGATATACGACATGCCGCTGCTGGACTTCGACGAATATGTAACACAACACAACATCTTCAATACCACTTTCGATGTGGACAAGCGTACAGCTCTGCCCGAATTCGGAGGTAACCTGGGCTTCGGACGCAACTTTGCCGTGGGCGAACAGACCTTGAGTGTGCTGGGTTCTTTCAGCCTCAGCAACGAGACGCAGCGCATGGACGATGCCTTCTACAAGACACTCGAAGCCACAGGCAACGTACAGAACGACTTCACCTATGACGAATACACCTCTACATTGAAAATGGCCGCCCTGGCCTCCGTGGGCTACACCCTGCGCCAGCACGACCGCATCGGCTATACCTTCTTCTATGCCCGCAATGCCAGCGACTCCTATCAGAGCCGTGAAGGCGTGGACGCCGAAGGGCATAATCTGTGGGGAAGCAACGACATCACCCACATCTACACCCTCCAGAACCACCAGCTGAACGGACACCATGAACTGGGCAGCCAATGGGAACTGAACTGGGCAGGCTCTTATGGAAAAACAGGTAGCGAAGAGCCCGACCGCCGTCAGGCGATGTTCACCAAGGACGATGACGGCAACCTGCAGCTCTTCAAGCTGAACCGCCAGGAAACCATGCGCTACTTCGGCGAACTGAACGAAGAGGAATGGGTGGGCAACCTCGACCTGAAATACAACTGGACGGAACAGAACTTTGTCAAGATGGGTGTGGCCTACAAGAACAAGGACCGCGACTACATGGGTACCCGTTTCTACTACAACGTGAACAAGCTGAACCCCACCATCGACAACATCTACGACACCGACGGTTTCCTTAATCAGGAGAATGTAGAGAACGGCAGCATCGTCATCGAACGCAAGATGCAGCCCCACGACACCTACCGCGCCGGTATGGACATCTATGCAGGCTACATCCAGACGGACTTCTATCCGCTCAGCTCCTTGCTCGTCAACGTCGGCCTGCGCTACGAAATGACCAAGCAATGGGTGGAATACGCCATCGAAGGCGACCAGAAGTATCAGCGTCGCCGCGACCTGAACAAGAACGACTTCTTCCCCACCGTCAATCTGAAATACACCATGAACGAACGGAACAACCTGCGTATGTCGCTCTCGCGCACCGTGACGCGCCCTTCGTTCATCGAGATGGCTCCCTTCCTCTATCAGGAATCCTACGGTTCGGCACAGATTCGCGGTAACGAGGAGCTGCAGAACGGCTACAACTACAACTTCGACCTGCGCTACGAACGCTTTGGCCAAAATGGCGACATGCTCTCAGCAACGGTTTACTACAAATTCCTCGACAACCCCATCGAACGTATCCAGAAGCTGCAGGGCGGAGCTACCATGCACTCCTTCCAGAATGCCGACCAGGGTATGGCGACGGGCGTGGAACTCGAATTCCGCAAACAGCTGGTGCGCGACCTGCGCCTGGGTGCCAACGTCTCCTACATGTACACCAACGTGAAACTGCCCGAAGGTGGTGCCTACACCAACAAGGACCGTTCGCTGCAAGGAGCCTCGCCCATCCTGCTGAATGCCGACCTCACCTACTCGCCCCGCTTCGATGAAGACCGCCAGCTCAACCTGTCGCTCCTCTACAACCTGCAGGGCAAGCGCATCCATGCCGTCGGCGTGTCACAGCTGGGCGACATCGACCAGATGGCTGTCCATACGCTGAACTTCAATGCCAGCTACAGCTTCAACCGCCACCTCAGTGCCCGCCTCCAAGTCAGCGACCTGCTGAACCGCGCCATCGTCTTCAAGCAGGAAGTTCCCAAGACAGGCGAATATGTGGAAGTGGAACGCTTTAAGGAAGGCACAGCCTTCGAAGTAGGCATCAGCTATAATTTCTAATCACATTCAAGACAAAATCATACATTACCCAATAACTTAAAACTTTAAATTATGAACAGAAAATTGTTTTCAATGGCCCTTTTGGCCGGTATGACACTCTTTGCCGCATGTAGCGACGACGAAACAACCAACAACGGTGACAACAACGGTATTGCCGATGGCACAACCCTGAGCGGCACTGTCACCGAAGACGTTACCCTGAAATCTGGCAACACTTATAAACTGAGCGGCGCCTATACCGTAGAAGAAGGCGCTACACTGAACATCGAACCGGGTGTAAAAATCATTTCTGTCTATGACGACAACGTAGACTATATCCTCGTTAAACAGGGAGCTAAAATCAATGCCAAAGGTACGGCAGACGCTCCTATCGTAATGACATCCGAGAAAGAGGAAGCAGGCGCTTGGGGCGGTATCCACATCTGCGGACGTGCCCACACCAATGCCGAAGGCGGTAAGGGAAGCTCTGAAATCGGCGGTGCCGAATATGGAGGCAACGACGACAAAGACAACTCAGGCACGCTGCAATACGTACGCCTGGAGTACACAGGTTATGCTTTCGATGAAGAACACGAAGCCAACGGCATCAGCTTCTATGGCGTAGGCAACGGAACAACAGTAGACCACTGTGTAGCCTACAAAGGATCGGACGACGGTTTCGAATTCTTCGGCGGCTCGGTCAACATCAGCAACATGGTAGTCATCAGCTGTAGCGACGACTCATTCGATTGGACAGAAGGATGGAACGGTACAGCTACCGACCTCGTGGCTTATCAGGAAGCAGAAGCTACTCTGGGCTACGACTGTGACTGCCTGATCGAGGCCGACAACAACGAAAACAATTACAGCGCTACTCCCATCGCTCATCCTACACTGAAAAATCTCATCCTCGTAGGCAACGGTGGTTCCAAGCAAGGCGTACGCCTGCGTCGCGGTACCCAAGTTACGATGGACAACGCACAGATTTGTGGCAAAGGCAAGGCGCTGACCGTAGAAAGTACTGAAACCGAAACTGCGCTGACCGATGGTACTTCCAGCATCATCAACACCACCATCGCCAACGATGTAGACAGCGAGAAAGGTATCTATACCAACGATGTCTTTGCTGCAGCTGAAGGCAACAAGGTAGACGCCAACCTGAGCTATGCTTCATTGGACGACATCAAAGCCGCTTGCGACTGGATGACAGGCAACTGGGTAAAATAATTCCCTCATCAAATAAAACTTGCAGAATTGCCCAAGTTTACGATATCAATCGTATTCTTGGGCAATTTATCATTTCCAGCTGCTCAAGTAGCTGTTTACATCTTTCTTCATCCGAAAGCATTGCTTTATCCGATGCAAAAAATGGGTTCTCCCCCTCGAAATACACATTCCCGTTTCAAAAAATGGGTTTCGACCCCTCGAAATGCATTTTCCCGTTTCAAAAAATGGATTTCGACCCCTCGAAATGTACTTTTCCGTTTCAAAAAATGGATTTCGACCCCTCGAAATGTACTTTTCCGTTTCAAAAAATGGATTTCGACCCCTCGAAATGTACTTTTCCGTTTCAAAAAATGGGTTTCGACCCCTCGAAATGTACTTTTCCGTTTCAAAAATGGGTTTCGACCCCTCGAAATGCCCCGAATCAAGAAACAACGGTGAAAGCCGTCCGTTTCATCCTTCGATAAACATAGATGAAAGCGGGAATGAGGAAAGCATCGGCAAAGACCCAAGCCGTCGGATCGCCGAAGCAAACGGCAATGTACCCCCAGGCAGGCACGGCAATGACACTGACCAAAATACGGGCTATCATTTCGGACACCCCCGAAAGCATGGCCAGATTGGTGAAGCCAGATCCTTGGATGGTGTAGCGCAGGATGCAAAGCAATCCCAACACAGGAAAGAAACAAACGGCGGCATGAAGAAACAACACGGCATCGGCCAAGATTTCCACCTCGGAAGCATCCACAAAGAGCCGTACAAACATGCGCGAACCCGGCATGAGCACGCAGAAGGTAAATGCCCAATAAATCATCATCATCAGTGCACTGGACTTCACGCCCAGCCAAATGCGCTCAGGTTTGCCGGCACCATAGTTCTGACCGGCAAAGGTAGCCATGGCAATACCCAGACTTTCGAAGGGACACATGAAGAACATCTTGATGCGGATGGCAGCCGAATAGGCGGCTACACAGGCGGTACCCAACGCATTGTTGGCACTCTGAAGCATGATGCTGCCAATGGCTGTAATAGAGAACTGAAGTCCCATAGGTACACCGATAGAAAGCATGGTACGCGCCAGACGACCGTCAAAACGTCGCTCGGCAGGTGTCGTGCGAAGAATGTCGAAATGGCGCATCATGTAAAAGTAACACAAGATTGCCGACACCCCCTGGGCTATCAGCGTGGCAATAGCGGCACCGGCGACTCCCCACCCCAACACAAGAATGCAGAAAAGGTCGAGCAAGACATTCAGCACGGTAGAAAACAACAGAAACCAGAAAGGCGTCTTGCTGTCGCCCAATGCACGAATGACACTGGAGAGAAGATTATAATAAAAAGTACAAGGAATGCCTATAAAGGTGACCAGCAAATAATAATAGGCATCATCAAAAATATTTTCAGGCGTGCGTATCAGACGTAAAATCCAGCCGCAAAGCAAGGCTGTAATCACCGCCAACGACAAGGACATGACAGCTGTCAGCTTAAGGCTGACTGCCACATAACGACGCATGGTGACATAGTCGCGTGCACCAAACTTCTGTGCCACAGGGATGCCAAAGCCTCCGCAACAGCCGTTACAGAATCCCAAAATCAAGAAAACGACCGAAGTACTGGCGCCAACCGCCGCCAACGGATTGATGCCCAAGAATTTTCCGACAATAGCAGCGTCAACCATCGAATAGGTCTGCTGCAACAGATTGCCCATCAGCAGGGGCAACGCAAAATAAAAAATTTGCGGCAGGGTACGTCCCTCCGTCATTTCCACCGACTTAGCCATGTATGTATTCTCCTGAAATCGGGTGCAAAATTAGCAAAAAAAGGAAAGCAAACGAATTGATTTATATCAAATAGCATCAGGCAGGTCACTCGCATTCAGCACTGTACTTTGAGCCAGATATTCAGGCGTGGGAGCATAAATATACATCACACTTCCGTCCTTGATCGCATCAATAATGGGGCGTGACAATTTCTGCGGCAAAGCAGGGCATCCGAAGCTGCGTCCCAGCCTTCCACCCCGACTGGCCACTGAAGGATCGGCATAGGCAGCACCATGTACTACGATAGCCCGCTCGCGAGCACGGTCATTGATACCTTTCTCCAATCCGTCAAGAAGGAGAGAATAACCGTTACTCCCCTGATAAGTGGAGCCGGTAAGATAGAAGCCAAGGGAACTTTTATAGGAGCCGTATTCATTGGAAAAAGAAGTGGCATAGTTCTCACCACTATTTTTCCCATGGGCTACAACAGAAGAGAAAAGTAAACGGCGCCGAGCCATATCGAACACAAAAAAGCGTTCGGCCGTGGAAGGCAAAGAGAAATCTATCAGCGTCAATACGTCGCGCTTACGCCCTTCAATACGCTGATAACCTGTTACGGCTTGTCGGAAGGCTTTCCAGTTGACTACGCCTTCCAGTCCCATGTCGTGGTAAAGACTGCGGCAGGCATCCGCTTCCGAAACAAGAGAAGCTGTCGGACGTTGAGATACGCCGCCTTCCTCCCGCCACATTGTACACGGAAGTAACCACAACAGACACAAAAGGATATATCGTAACTTCATTCTGAAAAATCCTAAAACGTTCGGGCGCAAAATTACAGAATTTCGTCCGAACGTCTGTCAGACAGATAGTTAAAAGTGACAAATGCTCTTTCCTCTATTCAATGACTACCACTAACGCTTGCTCCACAGGCGCCCAATCAAAAATGAATTTTGAATGAGACGTGGCATTACGTACACACATGTGTGAACGGGGCGTAGTGCCCAGCGACCAACTATACTCTATCATGGCTGTATGCGGCACATTAACCGGCACTCCATGGATGTAGGCACCATTGGTGAAACGGCTGGCATAGGGAGCATATCCCCCCGTCTCAGCCGAACCATCTTTCAGGAAAACCATACGCGTCTTCTTTTGCTGAACGAGATACATGCCAAGAGGAGTTTCCTGCGCATAAGGTGGCGCATGCCGACCTGTCGTGGCAGGGTTCATGCTGCGTATCTTCCATTCTCCTCTGCCCGTCCGCTCCAACGTAGCAATGTTTTGGTCACGACGATCGACAAAGATGACATGGTGAAAAACGGTGGTATCCGCCAAGGGTTTCAGATAACGTTCAGGTACAAGCCATTCTTCTTCGAACGTAGCCGGCAGGATGCGGCAAAAGCTACCTTCACGCCCCTGCAGATAGGCGATGGTGCCATCACGCCCGTAACGTTCGGGAGTCAACGTATCAGTCAAAAGATAAAGAGGTACAGATTGATAACGCTCCACACCCAATGTATCGGCTACACGATGGTAGGCATTACGTACATAGCGACGCACCAGCGGAGCTTCACTATTCAAATTTCGATAATTCTGCAACACCACCCAGCGGACAGAATCCTGCTGCATGTTTTCAATATAAGCCAGACACTTACGCATCACCTCCCATTTGAAAGAACGTACCGTATCTTTATAAGGATAAACGTCGTCCAGAGTATATTTGTCGTAAAGCAGTTCTTTGGTCAATATCACATCCGAAGCCTTTAACAAAGACACTTCAGGCAAAATTATTTCTTCCCTTGCCGATAATGTATCATGTTTCTCCTCCATTCTCTCCCCCAAGGTTGCCGAATCGCCAACAACCTGTGCCTCTCGCTGCCTGCCACACGCAACCAGCAAACTAATAACAGACAATAAAAGGACAAAATGTTTCATAACAAATATTTGATTGTCAAATCAAAACAACTCTATCAACTACATTGTTCACAAAAATACGGACGGACCTTCAAGCTATACCAACCAGCTCTATAAATCTTTTGACAAATATAAAATTTATTTTGTATCTTACCAAGTTTGCAACCAAGTTGCATCCTCAAAACCTTACCTTTGTAGCAGGTAAAACAATACAAAAAAAAAGATGAGTTGCCAATGTTGTTCGCACAATCACGTGCACACCGCCTGTTGCAGGCAAAAAGGTTTTATAGAAGCATATGGTCGGATGATGTTATCAGGACTATTACTGATTGGAGGTATCATATTACAAGCCACAGAAGTTACCCTGTTTCAACAGAAAGGTATATCCCTCGTCTGGTATCTGGCTGCCTACCTGCCTGTAGCCCTCCCTGTATTGAAGGAGGCTTGGGAAGGACTGGCTCGAGGAGAATACTTTAACGAATTTACCCTGATGTTTATTGCAACCATCGGTGCTTTTGCCATCGGCGAATACCCCGAAGGCGTAGCGGTAATGCTTTTCTACTCGTTAGGAGAACACTTTCAGGACAAGGCAGTAAACAAAGCCCGTCGAGACATCCGTGCTTTACTCGATATCCGTCCAGAAAAGGCTGTTGTCATCCGCAACGGACAGGCTATAGAGGTCTCCCCACAAGAAGTACAGACAGGAGAAGTGATTGAAGTCAAAGCAGGCGGACGTGTTCCCCTCGACGGAACTTTATGTAATGAGAACGCCAACTTCAACACGGCGGCCCTGACTGGTGAAAGTCTACCCCGCGATATAAAAAGAGAGGAAGAAGTGTTGGCGGGCATGATTTCTACAGAACGGACAGTACAGATCCATGTCACACGACCCTTTGCCGACAGTGCCTTGTCGCGCATTCTACGTATGGTACAGGATGCCTCGGAGCGGAAAGCACCCGCCGAACTGTTTATCCGCAAGTTTGCCCGCGTCTATACGCCTGTCGTCACCGCCCTGGCAGTTCTTATCGTCCTTATCCCTTGGCTCTGGTCGCTATGCGGCGATACCTTCGATTATGTGTTCAGCGATTGGCTCTACCGTGCATTGGTCTTTCTGGTTGTATCGTGCCCCTGCGCACTAGTGGTCAGTATTCCGCTGAGTTATTTTGGAGGTATCGGAGCTGCGTCACGACAAGGCATCTTGTTCAAAGGAGGAAACTATCTGGATGCTATCAGCCGTATCAATACCGTTGTGTTCGACAAAACCGGCACCCTTACCCGAGGCGAATTCGATGTGCAAACTTGCGTACCTCAGCCTGGTATCAGCGAAGAACGCCTTATCCAGTTAGCCGCCTCGGCAGAACAGGACAGCACGCATCCATTGGCAGGAGGTTTGATACGCTACGCCCAAACTCATCATATCAGCCTATTGTCCATATCGAACGTCGAAGAAATGGCAGGTTGCGGCATACAAGCCACCCTCGACAATCAAACAGTATTGGTAGGAAACCTTCACCTGCTGGAACGTGAAGGCATTTCTTATCCGCCAGCCTTACAGAAAGTAAAAGGGACAATCGTAGCATGTGCCGTCAATGGCCAATACATCGGCTATCTCACCCTAACCGACACCTTGAAAGCCGATGCCCGACAAGCCATCAACGAACTAAAGGAATTAAACATCAAAAAAATCCAGATACTTTCGGGCGACAAACAATCCATTGTCACTACCTTTGCACAGCAACTCAGTATCGAACAGGCCTACGGAGACTTACTGCCCGAAGCCAAGGTGAAACATATAGAAAACTTGAAGCAAGACAACACTTGCCGTATAGCTTTTGTCGGCGACGGCATCAACGACGCACCTGCCCTGGCCTTGAGCCACGTAGGCATTGCCATGGGAGAATGGGGAAGCGACGCAGCCATCGAAACAGCCGACGTCGTGATACAGACCGACCAGCCCTCACGCATCGCCACCGCCATACGAACTGGACGACAAACACGTCGCATTGTCTGGCAGAACATCCTGCTTGCATTGGGAGTTAAGATAGCCGTATTGGTACTGGGAGCAGCTGGAATGGCAACCTTATGGGAAGCCGTATTTGCTGATGTAGGAGTTGCTCTGCTGGCTGTACTTAACGCCATGCGGATACAGAAATTGATAAAATAAAAGATTATATGGAGGAAAATACTTATCTGGAGTTATTAGCCAAACGCGAAATACAACCAACCGCCATACGCTTACTGGTACTAAAAACCATGATGCAAGCCGGTCAGTCTGTTTCGCTGGCCGATCTGGAAGACAGGCTCGACACTGTGGATCGTTCAAGCATATTTCGAACCCTTACCCTCTTCCTATCACACCACCTCATTCACAGCATCGACGACGGAACAGGTTCATTCAAATATGCCGTATGCAGCTCATCATGTTCATGCGAAGTGAACGACCTGCACACCCATTTCCATTGTGAGAAGTGCAACCGAACCTTCTGCTTTACCAACATTCCCACGCCGATGGTAAAGCTACCTGAAGGCTTCAGCCTCCACAGCATTAACTATGTACTGAAAGGTATTTGTCCGGATTGTGCTGCGAAAGAACATCAAAAGGGCCTTTGAACAACTACAAGTTCAAAGGCCCTGCTATCAGAATTCCGATATAGTGGAGCTGGAGGGAATCGAACCCTCGTCCAAACGAGGAAATCATAAGCTTTCTACATGCTTATCTCTGCCTTCGATTTTCGAATGCAGGCAAGACCAGAGCCACCAACCTGCACCTTATCTCCTAAAACTTCGCAAAGGCCGCGGAGAAAGACCTGAGCTATTCCCGATTTTGCTGTGCCACTTTACCAAACGCTTCGGAACAAGAGCTTTTGAGTGACATCCCGTTTCCACCACTTTGGCGGAAATAAAGCTAATCTACTGTACTTCGATTAAGCAGCGAGAGCATAATTTTCGTTGCCAGATAAAAGTTTGATAACTGAGATTAGAGTGGAAATTACCGACCCACTGCATGCTTACCTACCATTTCTACCCGCTGTCAAATCCAGTCAACCCCGAAGTCTTTATACACGGTTTATAGAAATCGTGGCTACAAAGATAGAAACTTATTTTCATTTGTCCGCCTCCTCGCTCAAAAAAATTGCGGTATGCGTAGCCGACAATGCCACAAAAAGAGCGAAAACGGACATAGTAAGTACCTTTTGGAAAATATTATCCACCGAAACGGACAATATTACCATCAAACATTAATTGAAAATGTCTACTTTTGCAAAAAAACAAAAATCTGAGTATCCATGAAGAAACTGATTGTAACGACCCTGCTGGCCGGCGGATGCCTGTCCATCCTCTATGCCCAGACAACCAAGACAACTCCGAAAACCTATAAGCCTACCAAGACGGAAATGTACCGCAAGGGCTGGATTGATTTTAACAAGAACGGCGTAAAGGATGTCTACGAAGACCCCAACGCCCCCATCGACGCACGCATCGAGGACCTGCTCGGCCAGATGACACTCGACGAGAAAACCTGTCAGATGGTGACCCTCTACGGCTACCAGCGCGTGCTGAAGGACGACCTGCCCACACCCGAATGGAAACAGGCGTTGTGGAAAGACGGTATCGGCGCCATCGACGAGCACCTGAACGGCTTCCGCCAGTGGGGTCTGCCGCCCTCGGACAACGAGAATGTATGGCCGGCCTCGCGCCACGCCTGGGCCTTGAACGAAGTGCAGCGTTTCTTCGTCGAAGAGACACGCCTGGGCATCCCCGTAGACTTCACCAACGAAGGCATCCGCGGCGTGGAGAGCTACCGCGCCACCAACTTCCCCACCCAGCTGGGCATCGGACACACCTGGAACCGGAGCCTCGTGCGCCGCATCGGCGAGATAACGGGGCGCGAAGCCCGCATGCTGGGCTATACCAATGTCTATGCCCCCATCCTCGACGTGGGGCGCGACCAGCGCTGGGGACGCTATGAAGAAGTGTACGGCGAGTCGCCTTACCTTGTGGCCGAACTGGGCATCGAGATGGTACATGGCTTGCAGAAGGACCATCAGGTAGCCGCCACGGCCAAGCACTTCGTGGCTTACAGTAATAACAAGGGCGCCCGCGAAGGCATGGCGCGCGTCGACCCGCAAATGTCGCCGCGCGAAGTGGAGATGATACACGTCTATCCCTTCCGACGCGTCATTCAAGAAGCAGGATTGCTGGGTGTGATGAGCTCGTACAACGACTACAACGGCATCCCCATCCAGGGCAGTTTCTACTGGCTCACCACCCGCCTGCGCGGCGAGATGGGCTTCAAGGGATATGTCGTGTCGGACAGCGACGCCGTCGAATACCTCTACACCAAGCACGGCACGGCCAAGGACATGAAGGAAGCCGTGCGCCAGAGCGTGGAGGCAGGGCTGAACGTGCGCTGTACCTTCCGCTCGCCCGAATCGTTCGTGGAGCCGCTCCGCGAACTGGTAAAGGAGGGCGGCCTGAGCGAAGAGTTGATAAACGACCGCGTACGCGATATCCTGCGCGTGAAGTTCCTCGTCGGCCTCTTTGACGCTCCCTACCAGACCGACCTGGCCGGAGCCGACGAAGAGGTGGAGAATCCTACAAACGAAGATGTGGCTCTGCAGGCTTCGCGCGAAAGCATTGTCCTGCTGAAAAACGACAAGCAAACTTTGCCCCTCGACATCGACCGCATTAAGACCATTGCCGTCTGCGGCCCCAATGCCGACGAAGAAGGCTATGCGCTGACCCACTATGGCCCGCTGGCCGTCGATGTAACGACGGTGCTCGAAGGCATCCAAGCCAAAGTGGAAGACAAGGCCGAAGTGCTCTACACCAAGGGTTGCGACCTGGTGGATGCCCACTGGCCCGAAAGTGAACTGATAGAATATCCGCTGACCGATGACGAACAGGCCGAAATAGACCGTGCCGTAGCCAACGCCCGACGTGCCGACGTGGCCGTCGTGGTACTGGGAGGCGGCCAGCGCACCTGCGGCGAGAACAAGTCGCGCAGTAGTCTCGACCTGCCCGGCCGCCAGCTGAAGCTGCTCCAGGCCGTACAGGCCACTGGCAAGCCCGTCGTACTGGTACTTATCAACGGACGTCCTCTCTCCATCAACTGGGCCGACAAATTCGTGCCCGCCATCGTCGAAGCCTGGTATCCTGGCTCCAAAGGTGGTACGGCAGTAGCCGACGTGCTCTTTGGCGACTACAATCCCGGCGGCAAGCTTACCGTTACCTTCCCCAAAAGTGTGGGACAAATACCATTCAATTTCCCTTGCAAGCCTTCATCGCAAGTGGACGGCGGCAAGAATCCCGGTCCCGACGGTAACATGTCGCGTGTTAACGGCGCCCTCTATCCCTTCGGCTACGGCTTGAGCTATACCACCTTTGAATACTCCAACCTCAAGATCAGTCCTGCCGTCATCACCCCGAACGAAACGGTCACCGTCACCCTAAACGTGACCAATACCGGCAGTCGGGCTGGCGACGAAGTGGTACAGCTCTACACGCGCGACGTGGTAAGCAGCGTCACGACTTACGAAAAGAATCTAGCCGGCTTCGAGCGCGTCCATCTCCAGCCGGGTGAGACGAAGCAAGTCACTTTCCACCTCGACCGCAAGCAGTTGGAGCTGCTCAACGCCGACATGAAATGGGTGGTAGAGCCGGGTGAATTCGTCGTCATGGCCGCCGCCTCGTCCGAAGACATCCGCCAAACCGCTGTGCTCCGCGTGGAAGACTATGCCACACGCAACGCCCGTCTGAAAGCACAGAAGAAAGAAAGTCCCGTCACCGCCAGCACCAACCCCGAAAGTGTGCTGAACGTGCTCGACGGAAAGCCCGAAACCTACTGGCAGGGCAACAAAGGCGACTACCTGACCGTTGCCCTGAAAGGTAACCCGAAAGTGGACGAAGTGACCCTGGCCTTCAGCCGCGACAACCAGCTGCCCGCCAACTTCGAGATTCAGCTCTCGGGTGGTGGAGGCCAGTTCCTGACCGTTTATTCGGGTACCGTCAGCGAGTACAACAAGCCGCATACCTATACCTTCCGCGGCACGACAGCCAGCGACCTACGTATTTTACTAAACGACGACCGGGTGGGTATTGCCGAAGTTAATTTGAAGCTACCATAAGAAGCACCTAATTAACTCTCTAGCCACGAATTGTGCAAATTAGAATAACAACTCTAATACCAAATTTTGCACAATTCGTGGCTCAGTTCTTTTGTTAATTATGGCAAAATCTATTCACGGCAAAAATAACTTAACTATCTTTGTTAAATTAAAGAAAACACTAACTAACACCCAAAGAAGCATGAAGAAAAATATATTCTTACTGTCATCTGTACTCACAATGAGCCTTTTGGCATCAGCACAAACAGAAGTTACCGTGGGAGTGACACAAGGCAAAGATTATGGAGTCACTTATATGCTCCCGCAGACTGAAATTGAAATAAAGGTACATACCACTAAACATACATACACCCCTGGCGAATTCTGTCGTTATGCTGACCGTTACCTGCGCCTTTCAGGTGTATCGGATGAACCCGAAGTCTATTGGACAATCGACAAAATAGAAACAGGCGTAGTCGGAGTACCCGACAAAGACAATGTCTATTTCGTAAAGATGAAAGACAAGACCGTAGCCCCCCTAATGGAACTGACAGAAAATGGCATCGTACGCTCTATCAATCTACCTTTTAGTGGTAAGCAAGAAAATACCCCAAATAAGTCTAAAGAAGGAAAAACAATCAAAGATGTTGATGCGCGTAGTTTCTTGACCGAAGAAATCCTGATGGCGAGCTCCAATGCCAAAATGGCCGAACTAGTCGCCAAAGAAATTTATAATATACGCGAAAGTAAGAACGCTCTAGTACGAGGTGAAGCAGACAATATGCCAACCGATGGCAACCAACTGAAAATCATGCTAGATAACCTGAACCTACAAGAACAAGCCATGACAGAAATGTTTGCCGGTAAAGAAAAGAAAGAAACAAAAATATTCAACATCCGTATTGTACCACAAGAGAAAGAAGATGAGATAGCACTACGTTTCTCACGTAAATTGGGTGTCGTAGACAATGACAATTTAGCAGGTGAACCGATTTATATCAGCATTAAAAACATGAATGTCCCAAACCTTTCGACCACCGAAGGGAAAAAGAAGTTAGAAGGCATCATCTACAATGTACCAGGAAGAGCAAAAGTTATACTGACCTATCAAGGTAAAAATCTGTTCGACAATGAACTCCCTATAACCCAATTTGGTACACAAGAATATCTTGCTCCCGTATTATTCAACAAGAAATCCACAACCAAAGTGTTGTTTGATACCAATACAGGAGCTTTATTAAAAGTAGATAGAGAAGAAAACTAAATCAATCTTCATCTCAAAGCCCTCAAATGAATAAGTCCATCCTTTTGTAGCTGCATAAAATAAGCAGCTACACGGGAAGGATAGCTCTCATCTCCACCAAAATGTGACGCAAGCAGTTCAATAATTTCCTGCACAGTGCGCTGCCCGTCAATCAATCTCCATACAGCCGTTCCATGTTCCTCAAGTTGAATACGCACATGCGATGACAAAGACTTGGGCAATAACCAACGTTGCATCCACGCTTTACGAAAACGAGGAAGGATGAGTACCATGTACTCACCCTCCCATTCCGTACAAACATTCTCTGCACATGCAGGAACTGTATCCAAAAGATTATATTTTACTTGCTTCTCCGACATCCGACAATATCATTCTTTGATATTAGGAGCTTCCAAGCCTAGCCCTTTCTTACGATCTACAACCTTCAAAACAAAACCCAAAATCAAAGCAGCTACACCTAGACAAGCAAGCATAACAAGCGGAGCTGTATAATCATAAGAAACTGCTGCTTCCTCAGGCGTAATCACTCCATTCTGTAAATCTGCCACGAGCTGAGGATTGGTTTTATCAAGAACCTTACCAATTAACAACGGAAATAACCAGAGGCCAATATTCTGAATCCAAAAAATAAGAGCATATGCGCTACCGATAATTTTTGCATCAACCAACTTAGGCACACTTGGCCACAAAGATGCCGGAACTAAAGAAAAACTTGCTCCCAGAACCAAAATAGTGAGATAAGCAACTACAATTCCTCCAACAGCACTCTCCTTAAGTGTAGGCAAAACAAATGCGAACGTCAAATGGCAGAAAATCAGCAACAAAGAGCCAATCACCAACATACTGGCAGCCTTCCCTTTATGATCAACATAGTTCCCAAGAATCGGCGTAATACCAACAGCGAGCAAAGGAAATACCGCAAACACAGTCTCTGCACTCTGACGCATATAACCCATATAACAGAAAATAACCAATGCTACACCTGCCACAACCAATAGACCATTTTTCATGGAGGCGCGCTTAGAGAAATTACTAGCAAAAGCAGCAGCAGCTACAACCAACATAATCAAGTATTGAATAACAGTTACAGTATTGGTTGCCCAAAAAGAGTCAGCCGGTACTTCTGTAAATACTAGATTACATTGAAGCATATTAACTGCATATTTCTGGAAAGGGAAAATAGCAGAATAATACAATACGCACAACAAAGCAACCAGCCAAAAACCGCTACTTGACAAAATACTTCCCAAATCACTTATCTTAAACGGATCATCCTTTTCCTCGGCCTCACCTGTTTGTGCATCCAATTTCTTATCCATAAAGAAATAGACGATAAACATTATCAATGCAATCATTAGCAACACTACGCCAAAAGCAACAGAACGAGAAACATCAATCACTCCTCCCAATTTGGCAAACATTGGTGAAAAGATCATGCAGGTAGCCACTCCTAAACGGGCAAGAGCCATCTCCGATCCCATAGCCAAAGCCATTTCACGTCCTTTAAACCATTTGACAATACCACGAGACACTGTAATACCAGCCATTTCAACTCCACAGCCAAATATCATAAAACCTACAGCCGCAAATTTGGCAGATGCAGGCATGCCCTCATAAAACGGAGAAATGCCCAGTTCATCAAAACCAGGAATATAGTTCAGATTATTGTTGAACCAAGTCTCAAGTCCACTACCTTGAAAACTCTCGGTTACAGCATACCAATTTATAACAGCTCCCACAAGCATCACTGCTCCAGAAAGGACAGCCGTAAAACGTACCCCCATCTTGTCCAAGATAATACCTGCAAAGATGAGGAAAAAGACAAATACATTCAAAAAGGTTTCAGAACCTTGCATCGTTCCAAAAGCCGTAGAGTCCCAACCGCGAGTAGATTGCATCAAGTCTTTAATGGGGGACAAAATATCCATAAAGATATAGGAACAGAACATGGCAAAAGCCAAGAACAACAGAACCATCCAGCGTATACCCGCCGAATCACGTAATGTCTGATGAATTTGGGAAGTAGAATTCATTATATCAACTGTTTATGAGAAACAAAAAACGAGATTGCTCCATAATAATATGCAGCAATCCCGCTATTTCAGAAATTATAATTTTATATCAATTTACAGAGTCTGCAGGAGCATTTGCCGCAGGAGCTTCCGTCTGAGGAGCAGCTGTACCTACAGGCATATTATAAGGATTGGTTGCTTCCTGTTGTTGTGCCTGCTCCATAATTACATCACCTTCACGTACAGTAGCAGACGGTAACACATAAGCAGTAGCAATACTAAGAACAACCATTACGGCAGCCAATGTCCATGTAGCTTTTTCCAAGAAATCTGTTGTTTTGCGTACACCCATAATCTGATTGGATGAAGAAAATCCGGAAGCCAAACCGCCTCCTTTCGAATTTTGAATTAAAACAATGAAGCACATCAGCACAGATGCAAGCAACATTAAAATAACTAATAATAAATACATTTCTACTTATTTTGATTTAGCGTTAATAATCAATTTTTCCAAAAATCGGATTTGGTCTGCAAAGTAAGCATTTTTTTTTGGATAATTCAAGCTTAACTTTTTAATTATTTCAAGTGCCTTCTCATATCGGTGCTGTTTTATATAAATTTTAGCCAATGTTTCAGTAAAATAGCTATCATCCTCCCTTTCTACCACACAATCTTCACTCTTTTCTTCCTCTTCGCCCTCTGCTTGATCATCATTAACAGAAATCGGCATTGAAATCAAAGGTGAAGTACTTTCTTCCGACACATCTGCCAACAAAACATCTTTATCCATTTGAGATTTATCAGCATTCATTTGCTCAGTCGGAAGGTTCTTTTCATCCGCATTCATCTTGTTCAAGAAACCATCAATCAAGTCCTGCCCACGTAAAGGCCGCATTTTATTCTCGACAACATCATCCGCTTTATCATCATGTAGCAAATAAGCTGTGTAATCCATTGTATAATCCAGCTCTGACGACTGAGATTGTACATCCGGCATTTTTGAAAGAAAAGCATCTATAAGAAACAAAGTACGATCAATTCCAGGTTCATCTTTCTCCAAGATAGAAACAGATTGTTCGTTACGATTTAATTTATAGTTCTCACCTTCAATAAGGTAAAACAAAGATCGCCTGTCCGCAACATAAAGTACAGCCTTTCTTAATTCTGCACCAAAACTCACATCGTGGAGCAAATATAAATTCTTTAAATACAGCAAACGAACGGACTGAAAATAAGGATAACGCGCAACTAATGTTCGCAATTCATACAACGAATCCTGATTTAAAGTTTCTGGATGCTGAATCCATTGTTGTAACTGAACAGCCGTCATCTTTTACCAATTAGCGACCGTTGCGTTAAAGATCTGTTCTGTGATATCTTTAACCATCAACGTTATCAGATTATCTTGTACATCAGTCAACAACTGACCTGAATCATAAGTTTGGAAAGCTGAGAACTGCTGTTCAAAGTCTTCTTCATGATTAGTATTGTTGACATATCGTACATTCACCGTCAACGTAACTTTCACCTTCGAAGCAAAGCCACTGGCATCTACAGACTCATTATATTGATTATATCCAGTAATTTCACCATCAATTTCCAAATCACCTCCAGAGTTTACAATCTGCAAACGAGTCTGCTGTATAAACATATCCTTCAGCTTCGTATTAAATTCCACTGCCAAAGGTGCATATACATACTCTGCCCGATTAGGAAAATCGGAAATAGAAATTGTCTTAACTTTCGTATAGTCAATGGAACTAATCGGAGCTAATCCCAAAGAAATGCGGCATGAATACACAATAAAAGCCAAACAAGCACAAACAGCGATAATTCCGATCTTTTTAATCCAATCCATATTCCTTTATTTTTCTATATAGAGTACGCTCGGATATGTTCAAATCTTGAGCCGCACTTTTCCGTTTTCCATGGTGCTTCTCAAGAGCCTTACGGATCATATCCTTTTCTACATCATCTAAAGCTAACGATTCTTCTACATACTCTTCTGTATCTTGAATATCATCATCATTCACAGAAGATGAAAGCGGAGTTGCAGGTTGCACAGCAGAATGAATAATGGTAGTCACATTCGGTTCAACCGTTGCAGGTGTCACAAGCTGAGGTTGAGAAGGAGAAGTGTAATAAGACGATTTAATGCCACTCCCCGCACCTGCAGCCGCCCGCTCAGTCATAATCTCATGAACAAGCTTTTTCAGCTCCGTCACATCCTGGCGCATATCAAATAGGACCTGGTAAAGAATCTCGCGTTCACTACCAAACCCTTTACTTTCCTTATTTCCTAATAAAGCAGGCAAACGTTGTGCATTATTCTCAGGCAAATAATTTTTCAAAATATCTGCATTAATTTCCCGATTAGCCTCAATAATAGAAATTTGTTCTGTAATATTCTTCAACTGCCGCACATTACCAGGCCAAGTATAGGCCATCAACATCTGGCGTGCATCCTCAGTCAATTGTAGAGGAGGCATATGGTACTTCTCGGCAAAATCAGAAGCAAATTTACGGAAAAGTAAAACAACGTCTTCTCCCCGTTCACGCAAAGGCGGTATCTGAATAGGTACTGTGTTCAAACGATAATACAAGTCTTCACGGAATCGCCCTTCGGCAATGGCCTGCACCAAATTGACATTGGTAGCAGCCACGATGCGAACATCTGTCTTCTCTACCTTAGAAGAACCCACTTTTATGAATTCCCCACTTTCGAGCACGCGAAGCAAGCGCGCCTGGGTAGGCAAAGGTAATTCGCCTACTTCGTCCAAAAAGATAGTACCACCATTTGCTTCACCAAAATAACCTTTACGCTCACTGATAGCCCCAGTAAAGGCTCCTTTCTCATGCCCAAACAATTCCGAATCAATAGTCCCTTCAGGAATAGCACCACAGTTTACAGCAATATATTGTCCATGCTTGCGACGGCTATATTGATGTATAATCTGCGGAAAACTTTCCTTTCCGACACCACTCTCTCCAGTTATCAGTACAGACAAGTCTGTCGGTGCCACTTGCATAGCAACATCGATTCCTCGCAGCAAGGCTTCATTGTTTCCAATGATGCCAAAACGCAACTTGACTTGCTGTATCTCTGCCTTCACCATATTATAATTCCGCTTCTGTTGTTGAATCCAACTTCAATTTGTCACTGTCATCACGCTTCTCATAATACAATTTCCGAAGCGGATTGGAACGAGCCTGCAGATCACGCTGACGATTACGGTACACATCAATCGCTACATAAATAGCCTGACGGAATGAATCTTCAGATGCAACACCTTTCCCCGCTATATCATAGGCAGTACCATGTGCAGGCGAAGTACGCACGACAGGAAGTCCAGCCGTAAAGTTCACACCTTCATCCATTGCAAGTGCCTTAAAAGGTGCCAAACCTTGATCATGGTACATGGCTAATATACCATCAAAATGTGAAAATCCACCTGCTCCCATAAAACCATCGACAGGGAAAGGACCAAAACAAAGAATACCTTCTTCACCAGCTTCTTTCATCGCAGGAATAATAATATCCTGTTCTTCAGTACCCAACAGGCCTTCATCACCAGCGTGTGGATTAAGCGAAAGAACAGCAATACGAGGTATCTCAATATCAAAGTCCAATTTCAATGAACGATGGAATATACGTAATTTTTCCTTTATCAATTCCTTATTTAACACTGAGGCGATTTTACTCACAGGAATATGTCCTGTAACAAGTGCCACACGCAAATCATTCTTCATCAAAATCATAAGCGCCTTCTCACCCTCGCCAAGTGTTTGTTCAATATACTCAGTATGACCAGGGAAATGAAAGTCTTTTGACTGAATTGTATGTTTATTGATAGGAGCCGTCACAATCACATCAATCAGCCCTTTTTTATACTCTTCAACAGCCTTCTCCAAAGCAGCCAAAGCGGCATGACCTGCTTCAAGAGTAGGATTGGCAAACTCAACTTTCACTTCATCATCATTGCAGTTGACAATACTTAAACGATCTGGAGCTGCATCTTCTGCCGACTCTACGATACTGAAATTAGTCGGCAAATCAAGAGACTTGCGATGGTAAGCAGCAACTTTTGGGGAACCATATACGATAGGGGTACACAATTCCAACATTGCAGGCTCTGCAAATGTTTTCAAAATTACCTCATAACCAACTCCGTTGATATCGCCTTGTGTAATGCCGATTCTTATCTTATTATCTTCCATTCTTATTTCTTCTCGTTAATAATTGTATCATTGGACGCCTTTTCATTCTGAAGATCCTTTCCGTTTCCCGCTTTCTGTTCTTTAGCAGGCAAACGTAATGTATAAAGGGATGCTTCCATCTGGCGAACCAAATTTCGTTTCAATTTATCTGGTGAATAAACAAAGATTTCAGAAACAATAATACGCTGATTCTTTTCATCCAAACGCATATGGGAAACAAACGGCCCTCCCATAAAGTCACCCTTAATACGCCATAAGCCACGTGCTTCAAGCGCATAAGCATCTTGAACGGAAATAGGCTTTACATCCGTCAATAATGTATCAGTTGCCATATACATACCTTCGCGCGCCCCAGGAATATTAACCTTCATCACTGAATCGCGCTTGGCCAGAAAATATTCCTTCGTAAAAGTATCTTTATCGCGATAAGGGAAAGAATAGATCACGAAGTTCTGATCGCCTGTTGCCGTATTGGTTCCTGCCCAAAGGAAATTTTCCCCTAATTTATGAGAAGTCAGTTCACCTGGCACCCACACTTCGCAATCAAACATTTTTTTCACCTCGTTGTATACAAAATTATTGTGCTTAGTCTCCAGTATAGTGATCTGACGGTTCATCTCGGCACGAGTGAAGAAATCGATAATAGCCTGTCGATGCTCTGCCACATAGGGGGCAAAGGATTCCTCGTCAGGCGCCTGTATCGTCAATATAGCCTGTGGAGAAGCATATACATCTTTACTATACTTCATCTTGGGTTGAGTATAGATGTCACGTACATCGACCACTATAATATTGCGAATCAACTTTAGCGTTGCGTCGTAATGAGCAGGATCGGTATACATAATTCTAAAAGAACGCTCAGATTGAGGTAAGCCAGGTACGTCTGAATCAAGGACATCGTAGAGAGCACGACCAGCGGGACGTTCCCACATTTGTTGGTCTATCACAACCAAAATCTCATATGCCCGACCACTGGATGTAGGAGTCAACAATCCCTTGCCGCTCTTCTTACCACCACAAGATGAGAACACAGCCAATACCACAAACAGACTAAAGTAATACAAGAACCTTTTCATATCTTCACCTTTTTAAATTTCACAAAACTACAAAGAATGCCTTTATCCGCCATGCCAAAGTTAATAATTTATATTAATTCTTGTTTTCCGCCCCCTGTTTGGCAGTAGACAACATTCCACAAGCTGCAAATATATCTTCTCCACGAGAAGCACGTATGGTTGTAAACAAGCCATGTGATGTTAAATAATCGCGAAAACGAATCATCGTGTCCATATCCGCCCCCTCCAAGTCGACACCTGGAATGGCATGGAATCGGATCAAGTTCACACGACAATCCAAACCACGCAAAAGCTTCAACAGTTCTTTTGCATAAGGAACTGTATCATTTACGCCCTTGAAAACAATGTATTCAAAAGACAAACGGCGTTGTTTACTAAAATCATAGTCATGTAACAAATCTACAATCTCTGTGATAGAGAAAGCTTTCTCGGCCGGCATCAATTCTCTACGTTGCAAAGGTAACGGAGAATGAAGACTCACAGCCAAATGGCAATCGCTTTCTTCAATGAAACGCTTCAGGCCTTTACGCAATCCGACAGTAGAAAGCGTCACTCGCTTCGGACTCCAGGCGTAACCATAAGTAGCGGTCATTATCTCAAGAGCCTTCAGTACTTCATCCAAATTATCCAGTGGTTCACCCATTCCCATCATCACTACATTCGTAAGCTTGTCTCTTTCAGGCAACGAATGAATCTGATTTAAGATCTGATTGGCTGTCAGATTAGCCGAAAAGCCCTGCTTGCCTGTCATACAAAACTTACAACTCATCTTACAGCCAACCTGTGAAGAGACACACAAAGTTGCCCTATCATCATCTGGTATATAAACAGCTTCCACGTAATGCCCCTCTCCAACCTGATAAAGATATTTCACGGTACCATCTGAAGAACGCATTGCGTCTACAGGAGAGTATGCACCAACCTCGTATTCTTCTTTTAACATTTCACGATGCTTTAAGGAAAGATTGGTCATTTCATCAATAGAATCTACTTTCTTGTCATACAGCCAAGACGCAATCTGTTTGGCAGAGAAAGAAGGCATCCCCAGATATTTCACGACAGATTGCAACTCGGACAAAGTCATTCCCAAAAGAGGTTGTTTTTGCATACTACATTTCTTAAAGTTTCAACTATGCAAAGGTAAAAATAAAGTTGCATAAAAACAACAGGAGCCATCCAAGCGATTTGGACAGCTCCTGCATCAATATTATAATCTAAATTATTTATCAAAAGAACAGATAACGCTCATCTTTGACTTCTGCCTTCAGATAAAGATCGTTGATAAACTGTCTCACAACCAAGTTGGTATACATGTTTTGCAACTTGTCTACTTCAGCTTGCTGCTCGAAAGTTTCATTAAGTTTATCTTTCGCATAAGGCTGCAGAACAAAGACACCTGCATTACCCTTTATCGGAGCGCTCAATTGATTAACTTCGCCTACCGGTACATATGCGCTAACCAAAGGCTCACTGCTACGCAATGCAGATACGAAAGCCGGAGCATCAAATGTAACATGCTTCACTGAGTCAGAAACTGCACCAGACATGTTCTTATACTGATCAAACGAAGAAGCATTAGCAGCTTTCATATCAGCCATAATTTTCTCAGCCTTCTTGTCACGTACCAACTGCATTCTCAGTTCATTGTGTACAGTAGACAAGGGACGATAGCCTTCAGGATTTACAGCAACCAATCCAACGACCATCATGTGATCACTTTCGCCACACTCATACAAACCAGAAACTTCACCCGGCTTCGCAGAGAACACCCATCTCAAGGCTTCCTTTGTACCACGAACACCACCAATATTGTGTTCAGCGCTGTAAAGATCTGTACGATCAAGCAATCTATAACCAGCATCTTCTGCATTGGCTACAAGCTCTTCCAGCGTTCCATTGGAAGCTATGAATTGGCTGAAGTCATTGTAAGCCTTGCTATAAGTTTCCTTGCTAAATTCAATCGTACGCTTAACCACAGCCACCTTATATTTATCCTTAACAGCTTTCTTGGCAGTTACCTGAAGAATAACATTACCTTGTCCCAAAGCAATATTCTTCAACTCGTTTGTCTCTGCATCTACAACAGCCGTAATATACTTCAAATTATCGCCATCCACCTGAGCGCCTTCGTAGTTAGCAGAAGTAATCCAAACCGATTCACCTGTTTGTCCATACTTCTTAGCCAATTCTGCAAAATCAGCCCCACCCTTGATGGCTCCATAAATACTGTCAGCCAAAGCCTTTGTCTTCTCAGGAGTTTCAGCTGCAACCTGAATCTGACGGTATTGGATAGAGTCAGGCAAAGCGGCTTTTGCCAATTTCTTGAATGAGTTCAATGTATTGTCGGCAGCATTGTAATAAGGACCAAACACATCACCTACAGATACAGAATCCAAACGTGCGACAACATCAGAAGGCAAAGCTCTTGTGGTATAATACAAGTCCACATAAGGCTGCTCTGAACCAGTAGAGCGAACCAGTGAAGCATAATCAGAAGTTGCAGCAGCAAGCTGGGCAGTATATTCATCCATTTCCTTGCGCAATTCCGCCTTATCTTCTTCGCTGGCAGTTACCTGTACATCAATATACTTGATATTACGAGTTTCTACATATTGGCGATACTGTTCTTTCTTCTCATCATAAGCAGCTTTCAATTCTGCATCTGTAACCTTCACCGTTGAATCAGCAATTGTAGAATAAGGAATAGCAGCCAACTGCAAATCCATCTGATTTACTCGGCCATCGAAAGCAGATTGAGCCTCAACAGGATTGGAAAGCAATGATTTTGCAATAAGTGTACTATACTTTTCCTGCAAGCGAGTCTGTACGAGCGTTTTCTCGATGAACGACCACAGCTTGTACATAGAATCATAGTATTCAGCGTATTGTGCAGGCATCTGACTTTTGTTCATCTTAGCATAGTCAGCCAAGAATTTCATCAACATATCCTTATCGAAAGCACCTGTCTGAGGATTGCGGAAAGGAGTTTGAGCCAAAAGTGGATGAGTACCCTCATTAATAATAGACTTTATTTCTTCCTTAGATACTGTCAAACCTAATTTCTTGGCCTCAGCTTCTATCAGTTTGTTATTAACATAAGTTCTCCAAACTTCGTCTCGCAGCTGATTCATCTGGTCATCTGTCAAGTTATTACCACTCGAAAATTTGACCACTTCTGCATATTCCTCAACTAAAGACTGATAATCTTGGGCTGAAAGTACTTCACCATTCACCTCACCCACATCTTGTGACTGATGCGGCTGCAAAACCCTCCATGCATCACCTGCAATGAAGGCAAACAATGCCAAGCCCACAGCAATCACCAATAATGGTCCTTTAGACCGAATGTTTTGTAATGTTGCCATTTTTTATTAATTGATTTATTTGTTTATTATTCTTTTTCTCGCTCCAAACAGTTTTTAGCGCACGAAGATACAAAAAATGCTAATATACATCTATTTATTCCAAGAAAAATTACGCTTTATAAAAATTATTCGACCACTTTCAGCTTTACTAGCTCTATTTTAGTAGCTGTAACCTTGATGATTTTAAACTGAAACTTTCCGATAACAACCACTTCATTCAACTTGGGGAAGCTTTGATAAGTATTCAGAATCAGACCTCCGATTGTCAAATAATCATCTGATTCAGGCAAATCAAGTGTAAAAGTTTCATTTACTTTTTCTATTTCAAGGCGGGCAGACAACAAATATTCATGTTCGGCTATTTGCCTGCATACATAAGACGTATTGTCATGTTCATCTTCAATATCTCCAAAAATTTCTTCCACCAAATCTTCGAGCGACACGATGCCAGAAGTTCCACCAAACTCATCGACAACCACAGCCAACGTTTTCTTTTGCTGCATAAAAATTTTCATCAGCTTATGAGCTGGCATGGTCTCGGGTACAATAGGAATTTCCTTCACATTATTGCGCCAATCTGTCGGATTGCGGAACATCTCCGAAGAATGGATATATCCCACGACATTATCTATATTGCCTTTGTACACAATAATTTTCGACAGTCCTGACTCGACAAACAGATTATTGAGTTCTTCGAGGGAAAGAGAATCCTCCATATCGACAGCCACAATCTCCGTGCGTGGTACAATGCAATCGCGTATCTTGACATTCGAAAAATCGAGTGCATTCTGAAAGATTTTCACCTCCGTATCCAGTTCCTTTTCGTCTTCAGCATTCTCGATACCCGACTGAACGAAATAATCCAAATCGACTTTGCCAAAAGCTTTATCTGAAGCTTCTTTATTGACTCGTATTCCAAATATGCGCAAACATAGAAAAGACAAACACGAAGCAAACTTAGAAACTGGGAAAAGGACGACATAACACACAAACAGAGGAACTGCACAAACACGCAGCATCAAGTTCGGATTGATCTTAAAAAGATTCTTAGGCAAAAACTCTCCTGTCACAAGGATAATCAGCGTAGAAATGACAGTCTGAATCAATACCTGCAGAAAATGATTGTCAATGATTCCAGCCAACAGATATCCCTCTATAATCTGTGCCATCAAAATACCATAAATGACCAGAGCGATATTGTTGCCTACCAGCATCGTAGATATAAAGTTATTGGGATTTCTGAAGAAATAAGACAATATAGACGTCGTCACTCCTGGCTTCTTATCCATCTCAAAGCGGAGCTTATCTACAGAAACATAAGCAATCTCCATCCCTGAAAAGAAAGCGGAGAAAGCCATCGTAACCAATAAAGATATCAATATCCCCATATATAGAAAATCAATTGACAGAGTCTGTTTGTAAGGAGTCGGCTGGTGCCTCCCCACTTTCTTCGTCTATATAAAAAATACCGTTCGTCTTAAAGAAAACATATTTGGACAACTGTTCATCCGACTCGAACCCCACAGCATAAATGATCTGGTCAGGCTGTTCAATGCGCACCTCTTTATCTGAATACACTTTCTTCTTATTCTGATCCCAATACAACAACTCGGTATCAAACTTCTCTCCCTTCAGGTTTTGAATATGCACATTGCTTATCAATTTCCATAACCGTTGCTTGTCATAGTAATAGGCTGTATCCGCTTCGATACTGGCTTCGACCTGAAACAACGAATCGAACTTCTCGACATATACTCCCTTTTCAAAAGCCCAATATGAAGGCGATTTACGATCGTAAACCTTCCATTCTTCTGCATTTACACGGTAGCGTATAACTCCTGAATCGGACACCAATGTAGTAACTCCACGAGTATCCATCACAGGTAAAGAATCGCGTTCGGTAATAGCCTCGCCCAATTCTTTCTTACGTCCAGAACAGGAAGAGAATAAAAGAAGCATAACCATTGCCATTGAGGCAATGGTTATGCTTAAATTCTTATGTACTACGACTTGTAAAGGTCTCAGAGACATATATTTTTATCTGATGGTTGTGCTCTCGCCAATCCAACCTTCAACCGTAATGCGGTCTCCAGCTTTGTAACCCAACATGAAGAGATCCTTGATTTCGGGCACGTGAGCAGAGTAAGTTCTAATCAGTTCATTAGCCTGATCAGCTACAGAAGGATCAACAGATTTAGCTCTCTGCAGCTTATCGAGCACTACATAGTAAGTACACTTATTCAAGGCAGGTTCATCACTCCAACGAGGATTTGAACCATAAGCCTGGGCCAGCAAGATATAAGCATTACCAAAGTTTTCATTGAAACCAAGAGCTTTGTAACAGTAGCTACGTACCTGCGACCACTTTTTGGCACCAAACATAGCAGCGGCAGCAGCATAAGCCATTTCAGCCTTCTTAGCATTGTCTGTTTCCAAATTGATTGCTTCATCAAAGTACTTCACGGCTGTATCATAATCTCCCTTCTTATATGCCTGATATCCACAACCTACAGCAGCATCAGCGGTCGGATTAATCTTATACATGTAGTAAGAAGCCTGGAAGTAAGCTTCGCTTTCCGTACACTTCATCATCTTAAGCACACTGATAGCTTTCTTCAGGAAAGTAGAGTCATTCTGATTAGCTTCTACCTGAGGACCATAAATATTTTGCAAAGACTCACAATCAGCCACACCACTGTTAATAAAGATAGCATCAACTGTTTCCTTCATCTTTTCGATGTTGGTTTTCTTGGCAGCAGCAGTCTCAGCAGCCAATGCGTCATTCAAATATTGACCTACGTTCAGATAGTCCTGGAAGAACTGATCTGTGTGAGAAACGTCAGCCTTCACGATACGCATAGAAGCGTCCATGAAATAATAGAAGATAGGACTCCAAGTTTCAGCCTTGTCTGTTTCAACAGACTCTTTCAACCAACCATAAGCTTGCTTTAAATCGGGTTTCGGTGCATAAGTCAAGTAATCGATAGCCTTACGTCCCAAAGCACCGGCTACAGAGTAAGTCAGCTTGGTACCCTTGGAAGCAAATTCGGGCATGTACTTCATCTTCAAGTCATGCACTTCCATCAATTCATTGAAATATTTCTGATATTCAGCAGAATTACGATCCTTGATAGGCTTCATCAAACCAGCCAGAATATCTTCTGCATCCGTAAAGGTATAAAATCTCAGTGTAGGACAATCCTTCAACACTTCCATACAGGGAGCATAGGCATCTTTCCAGTTCTTCGCCTTAGCAGCTTCGTGAGAAATACTACTGTTGGCTTTACAGTCATTTTGTGCGTAAGCGCCGGTCGCTCCACCAGCAAGGAGCAATACAGCTACAAGCGTCTTAATTTTCATTGTATTCAAATTTTTAGTTGTTATGTTTCAATGTCCAAATACCTTAATCCACTTTCCGTTTGAAGAACCAGCGTTCGTTGAATGTCACACCGACGACAAGCCTCAATGTATTTTCATCGACAAAGGTTACTTTCGATCCGTGGGTCTTCGCATACTGTGCTGTCACGCTCAACACGGAGCGGGTACGCGGTATCGGAAGACCAAAACCGGCAGATACTCCAAATTCCTTTGCGGCACGTTCACCTTCTATCTTATAGTAAGGAAGCGAATAATAGGCTCCCAAACGATATTTGACATGAGCGAAGTAGCTACGTCCTATCAGATTAGGGATGTATTCAGCTCCTATTCCGATACGCATTCTGGAACAAAACGCATCGGCATTGTTCATGTAGCTTACTTTGTTCCATTCCTGCAACAGGAAGTCGGCTCCCACCGTCAGACGTTTGTCATATACATAAGCCAAGCCAGCACCGATAGACAACGGAATACCATAAGTTGCCACACTGTCGCGCGAAGTATAAGTAGCTCCGGTTGTAGAATTACCTACCGCTTCGCTAATCGAGGTCTTACCTCCCAAATCGTGTTTGGGAGAGAACACGGCTCCAAATGTCAACGCATTCTTCTTTCCCCAGGTTTGCGTATACTGTACGCCAAAATCGAGCTTATAGCTTTTCCAAACAGCGTCCAACGTTTTCTGATAAGGAAACTTATTGGCGTCCGAGGGGAATGTCAGGTACGAAGTCCGTGCTATATCTCCCCAAAGATACGAAATATTTGCACCAACAGAAAGATTTTTAAATATTTTAAATCCTAATCCGACATAAGCCTGATGCAAGCCTCCTTCGCCAGAGTAGGTCACAGAGCTGGAATTAGAAGAATTCTCAGTATCTTCTCTATATTCTCCCATGCTATAACCCACATTCGAAAAAGGGATCAAACCCAAGCTCATACCACACCAGCGAGCCAATCTGAACTGCATGGTAATATAGTCGAAGCTGGAATTTTTGGCATTCTGTTTCAGCGTACCGTCACTGAAGTTCGTGTTTTGCAACGAAACTGCTCCATCAAAAATAAATGTCAAGGAATCAACCGCCGTATAGGAAGCCGGATTGGCAAAGTTCACCTGCGTACCGTCGCGCAAGCCATAGGCCACTCCGCCCATTGCCTTGCTATTACTCGACCCCTGGTCTGCCAGATGCCCGTATCCATACCTTGTATAAGGTGAGTTTGTATTATTTTGGGCCATTACTCCCCCGCAAAACAAGCTGAGCACAAGCGCCAAGAGTGTCTGTTTATATCTCGTCATTATTGTATATCAATATTCGGTTTAATCCTTTCAACACTAAAAATCTGTCTGCAAAGATGATACTTTTTAAGTTTGTATCAAAAGAAAATTCGTCGCCCCCCGTTAAAAAAACCAAAAGTTCAGGATATTTATCTTTCATTGCACGGATGTAGCCTGCCATTTCGTATTCAATACCCTTCAACACTCCTGCACGGATGGCCGTCTCTGTATCCTTTCCCATCGGGAGCAAGCGTCCCTCGGCCTCGACAAGAGGAAGGCGCCCTGTATAGTGGTTCAGAGCCCTGAAACGCATCTGTAGGCCGGGCGAAATATTTCCGCCATGATATCGGCCGGCCGCATCCACAAATTCATACGTGATACACGTGCCGGCATCTATTACCAGAATATCCCTACCAGGGAATCGCTCAGCAGCGCCCACCACAGCCGCCATACGGTCGTAGCCCAACGTGCGGGGCGTTTCATAAAGGTTCTCCACAGGGAGAGGGGTATCAGCACCCAGCCTCAACAGGGGGCAGGGCAATTCAGCCAAACGGGCTTCTGCCTCGTCTGTCAGGTCGATAACCGTAGCCACAATAGCCTTTTCGATGGGATAGCGGCGGCAGACATCAGGTAGCGACTCCAGCGTGAAGTTGGAGTCGTAGACCACATCCTTCAAATCTGCCCCCTCAAAAAGGGCAATTTTGGCCACCGTATTCCCTATGTCAATAATCAAATTCACTGCTATCACTTTTTTGCGGGTGCAAAGATACGACTTTATTCCATTATTTCGCATATCATAAAACATTGCGTTCGTAGGAAGAAAGCACCGTTTTCCACCTGACAAAACGGCCTTTTCCGCACAAATAGTCACAGACGCCCCTGCAAGACAGGCAAATCGTCCTGACGCAAGGGATATTTTCAGAGGAAAGACAGACTTTCTTGTGACAAAACAAAAAAGTTGGCGACAGATAAAGCAAATATCAACCTTATTATTTATCTTTGTTAGCTTAATAAAGTTAGCAATTAACAAGACTACCAATATGAAAGATTTCTTCAAATTTACCTTCGCGACCGTCACGGGTATCATCCTGTCCTGCGTCGTGCTGTTCTTTGGAGGCATGCTGATACTGTTCAGCGCCCTGGCCTCATCCGAAGCCGAAACACAAGTAAGCTCCAACTCCGTCATGATGCTCGAGCTGAAAGGCGAACTGAGAGAAAGAAACGAGGCGATGCCTTACGAGACATTGTTCAGTGACGATTATCAAGTATATGGATTAGACGACATTCTCTCCTCCATCCGCAAGGCCAAGGAAAATGAAAACATCAAAGGTATCTACCTGCAGCTCAGCTACCTGACCGCCGGCTATGCCGCCATCGAGGAGATACGCAACACGCTGCTCGACTTCAAGGAAAGCGGCAAGTTCATCGTAGCCTATGCCGACAACTACCAGCAGAGCCTGTACTACCTGGCCAGCGTAGCCGACAAGGTGCTGATGAATCCCAAAGGTTCGCTCGAATGGCGAGGCATCGCCTCGACTCCCATCTTCTACAAGGACTTGCTCGAAAAGATAGGCGTCGAGATGCAGATTTTCAAGGTGGGTACCTACAAGTCGGCCGTAGAGCCCTTCATCGCCACCGAAATGAGCCCTGCCAACCGTGAACAGGTGACGGCCTACATCAACTCTGTATGGGGCGCAGTGACCAAGGCCGTATCCGAGTCACGCAACGTCAGCGTAGACAAGCTCAACCAGTATGCCGACAACATGATCATGTTCGAGCCTTCGGAAGAAGCCGTGAAATGCGGCCTGGTGGACACCTTAATATATAAGAACGACGTACGCGACTACCTGAAGCCCCTGGCCGGCCTCGACAAGGACGACGACCTGCCCGTATTGGGATTGCAGGACATGGTGAACGTGCGTAAGAACCAGCCGAAAGACAAAAGCGGCAACATCGTGGCCGTATACTACGCCAGCGGCGAAATCGTCGACTACGAAAGTTCATCGTTCAGCGACCAACCTACCATCATCCCCTCCAAGGTTATCCGCGACCTGCGCCGCCTGCAGGAGAATGACGATGTAAAGGCCGTCGTGCTCCGCGTAAACTCACCCGGCGGAAGTGCCTACGGCTCCGAGCAGCTGTGGTATGCCGTCAGCCAACTGAAGAAAGAGAAGCCCGTCATCGTCTCCATGGGCGAATATGCCGCCTCGGGCGGATACTATATGTCGTGCAATGCCGACACCATCGTGGCCGAGCCCACTACCCTGACAGGCTCCATCGGCATCTTCGGCATGTACCCCAACGTGAAGGGACTGACCGACAAGATAGGTCTTGACTTCGATGTAGTGAAGACCAACACATACGCCGACTTCGGCGCTACCGGCCGCCCCATGAACGAGGGTGAGAAGGCCCTGATGCAGAAGATGGTGAACCAAGGTTACGACCTCTTCCTGATCCGCTGCTCCGAAGGGCGCGGTATTGCCAAGGAGGAGCTGGACAAGATTGCCCAAGGCCGCGTTTGGACGGGCAGCACCGCCAAGGAGCTGGGCCTCGTCGACGAGCTGGGCGGATTGGACCGCGCCTTGGAGATTGCCTGCCAGAAAGCCGGCATCGATGCCTATACCGTCGTATCCTATCCGGCCAAGCAGACCTTCCTCGAGATGCTGATGAACACCAATCCGGGCACTTACCTCAAGTCGCGCTTCCTCAGTGGCAAGGCTGGCGAACTTTACCGCCAGTTCAGCATCCTGGAGAACTTCGACAAGCGCGACCGCATCCAGGCACGCCTGCCCTTCGAACTGAATGTAGAATAATACCGCTCCTGTACAGATGACAGAACGTACCGTCCCCATACACCGCTGGCTTCTCCCCCTCTCATGGATCTATGGAGGGGGAGTGTGGCTCCGCAACAAGCTCTTCGACTGGAAAATTCTCCAGTCGAAGAGCTTTGACGTCCCTGTCATCTGCATCGGAAACCTGACCGTAGGCGGTACGGGCAAGACGCCTCACACGGAGTATCTGATACAGTTGTTGCAACAGGCAGGACTGAACGTCGCCGTATTGAGCCGCGGCTACAAGCGCAAAAGTAAGGGCTATATACTGGCAGACGCCCATAGCAATGCCACCCAGATAGGCGACGAACCCTATCAGATGAAAGAAAAATTCCCGCAGGCACGCATAGCGGTGGATGCCGACCGCCGCCATGGCATCAGCCAACTGCTGGAGCTGGACAATCCCCGCCCCGACGTCATTCTGCTGGACGATGCCTTCCAGCACCGCTACGTGCAGGCAGGCCTGAACATTCTGCTGACCGACTACAACCGCCTGTTCACCGAAGACAGCCTGCTGCCCGCAGGACGGTTGCGCGAACCCGCCTCGGGCAAGACCCGTGCACAGATAATCATCGTCACCAAGTGTCCGCAAGACATCAAGCCGATTGACTTCAACATCACAGGGAAACAGCTTAGCCTGTATCCCTTCCAACAACTTTACTTCACACGCATACGTTATGGCATGCCTGTAGCCGTATTTCCACAAGCCATGGCCGACCGTCCCTTGTCCAAAGTACTGAGCGGTGAAGAGCATGTACTCCTCGTCACCGGCATCGCATCACCACAACCGCTCGTCGAAGAAGTAAAACTCTACGCCAAAAGCCTCAGACAGTTCTCCTTCTCCGACCATCACGACTTCAACGAGAAAGACCTGAGGCTCATCGAAAAAGAATTTTCACAAATGGAGGGATGCCAACGTCTCATCATCACAACCGAGAAAGACGCGGCACGGCTCAAGGCCCATCCAGCATTGAGCGAAGACCTGAAGCCCTACATTTACGCCATCCCCATCGAAGTGGAAATCCTATTGAACCAACAAGAATCCTTTAACCAAAACATTATTGGCTATGTTAGAAAAAATTCAAGAAACAGCAGCTTACCTCAAAAGTAAGATGCACACGCAACCCGAAACAGCTATTATCCTCGGCACCGGTTTGGGAAGCCTGGCCGGCGAAATCACCAAGAAGTATGAAATAAAGTACGAGGATATCCCCAACTTCCCCATCTCGACCGTCGAAGGGCATAGCGGAAAGCTCATCTTCGGTAAGCTGGGCAACAAGGATATTATGGCCATGCAGGGCCGCTTCCACTACTATGAAGGCTATTCGATGAAGGAAGTGACCTTCCCCGTCCGTGTCATGCGCGAACTGGGTATCAAGACATTGTTCGTATCCAATGCCAGCGGTGGCACCAACCCAACCTTCGAAATCGGCGACCTGATGATTATCACCGACCACATCAACTATTTCCCCGAACATCCTCTGCGCGGCAAGAACATCCCCTACGGTCCCCGCTTCCCAGACATGAGCGAAGCCTACGACAAGGAACTCATCCGCAAGGCCGACGCCATTGCCGCCGAAAAAGGCATCAAGGTGCAACACGGCGTTTACCTGGGCACACAGGGTCCGACGTTCGAAACGCCTGCCGAATACAAACTCTTCCACATCCTGGGCGCCGACGCCGTTGGCATGTCCACCGTACCCGAAGTCATCGTGGCCAACCATTGCGGCATCAAGGTCTTCGGCGTATCAGTCATCACCGACCTGGGTGTAGAGGGCAAGATTGTAGAAGTGTCGCACGAAGAGGTTCAGAAGGCAGCCGACGCCGCCCAACCCCGCATGACCGAAATCATGCGCGAACTCATCAACCGTGCTTGAGACAAACGATATTTGATATTATAAACAAGTAAAGATGAGAACAGAAATAGCTACCCTCGGCGAGTTTGGCCTCATAGACCATCTGACCGAGGGCATCCAACCTCGAAATGAATCGACCCGCTACGGCATCGGCGACGATGCCGCCGTACTCTCCTATCCTGCCGACAAGGAAGTGCTGATCACGACCGACCTCCTGCTCGAAGGCGTACACTTCGACCTGACCTATGTGCCTCTGAAGCACCTGGGCTACAAGGCCGCCGTGGTCAACTTCTCCGACATTTATGCCATGAACGGCACTCCCAAACAGATTACCGTTTCGTTGGGATTATCCAAACGTTTCTGTGTGGAAGATATGGAGGAACTGTATGCCGGCATCCGTCTGGCTTGCGAGGCCTACAATGTGGACATCGTGGGTGGTGACACCTGCTCGTCCTACACAGGCCTCACCATCAGTATTACCTGTATCGGCGAAGGTGAAAAAGGCAAAACCGTCTATCGCAACGGCGCCAAGGAAACCGACTTGATATGCGTCAGCGGAGATTTGGGTGCGGCCTATATGGGTCTCCAGCTGTTGGAGCGCGAGAAGGCCGTACTGAAAGGTACCGACAAGGACGTACAGCCCGACTTCGCCGGCAAGGAATACCTGCTGGAGCGCCAACTCAAGCCCGAAGCCCGCAAAGACATCATCGAGCGGTTGCGCAAGGCAGGCATACAACCCACAGCCATGATGGACATCTCCGACGGCCTCTCGTCCGAACTAATGCACATCTGCTCGCAAAGCAAGGTAGGTTGCCGCGTTTACGAAGAACACATCCCCATCGACTACCAAACGGCAGTCATGGCCGAAGAGTTCAATATGAACCTAACTACCTGTGCACTGAACGGAGGCGAAGACTACGAATTGTTGTTTACTGTGCCCATCGCCGACCACGAAAAAGTGGCTGACATGGAAGGCGTCAAGCTGATAGGACACATCACCAAACCCGAGCTGGGTTGTGCCCTCATTACCCGTGACGGTCAGGAGTTCGAATTGAAAGCCCAAGGATGGAATCCTCTAAAAAATGGTGGAAACACGACTGAACCTGCCGAATAAGGGAAACAACAAGAAAATAATTAAAAAAAGATTCATTCATTAAGCACTGGTTATAAGGAAGTTACTCCTAAACCAGTGTTTTTTATTCGCTCACTGCTTGCAGAATCCATTTTTTTCACTACCTTTGCAACCGCAAATCAAAAGCAATGGTGTCATAGCTCAGTTGGTAGAGCAAAGGACTGAAAATCCTTGTGTCCCCGGTTCGATTCCTGGTGACACCACATAAAAGAAGCGACCAAATAATTGGCCGCTTCTTTTTGGTTTAAACCAATTCCTCAAGACTCGCCATAATAAGCCGATGAGGATAAGCGGAAAGCTCTGCATACGTCGTAACACCATGGGTGACACCTCCAAAGCTAACACCGGCCGCCTGAGCTGTCTCGGCATCGACCACACTATCGCCCACATAAAGCACATCTTCCTTACGGACATGCAAGCGATCCAAAGCTATCAATACGCCTTCAGGCGAAGGTTTGGCAGCCGAAACATCTTCACCACCCACAATAAGGTCGAACACATCGTCCAATCCTTTGGCCACGAGCAACTCACGGATGCGATAGCGAAACTTCGTAGAGATGATACCCAATTGTGCACCACCCGCCTTCAGCCGACGAAGCACGTCTTCCACTTCGGGGAAGAGCACCGTATTGGACGTCATATAGACATCAGCTTCCTTCACGTACTCACGACGAAATTCGGCCAGGCAGGCAACATCCGTCACGCCAGTCAATAGAGAAAAAGACTCTTCCAACGTCTTGCCAATGGTGCGCTTGATGTCATCATCCGTAGGCGAAGTGTAGCCATGACAGTCGAGCACATGGCGGAAACAAGTGACGATGCCTCGCGACGAGTCGGCCAGCGTGTAATCGAAGTCGAAAAGATAAACCTTGTATTCCATAGTGTTTTAACAGCTTGATTATTGCATATTAACAGCCTTTTCCAATTGTTGGAGAGCTTTACGAAGTTGTTGGCGCGGACAACCTACATTGAGCCTCATGAAACCACGGCCGGGCTCGCCAAACATAGTGCCCGAATTCAATGCCAGACGGGCCTTGTCGGCAAACAGATGCTCCAGCTCCTCTTGGCTAAGCCCCAAAGCACGACAATCGAGAAACACGAGATAGGAAGCCTGTGGGCGTATCATGCCGATGGAAGGGATATGCTCCTTCAGGTAAGCTTCGGTGAAGTCTATATTGCCCTGAATATAGGCAAGCATCTGCTCCAGCCATTCCTCGCCGTGCTCGAAAGCAGCCTTGCATCCAATGTAAGCAAAAAGATGCCCTTCACAAAATTCGCCCGCCTCCATAAAGGTTTGGAAGCGTTCGCGCAAAGTGTCGTCGGGCACGATGGCAAAGGAACTCTGAATGCCAGGCATGTTGAACGTTTTGCTGGGCGCCATGAAGGTAACGCAATTGGAAGCAGCCGCCTCGCTTACCGAAGCAAAAGGATGATGCTTGTAGGGCGGCAAGGTGAGGTCGGCATGGATTTCGTCGGAGATGACCAACGTACCGCTTTCCTTGCAGATGTCGGCAATTTGACGAAGCTCGTCCACCGTCCACACACGCCCGCCAGGGTTGTGAGGATTGCAGAGAATGAGCGCCTTGCATCCCTGCACGTCGCGACGCAGGCGGTCGAAGTCGATATGATAGTGCCCGTCGCGCAAGTCAAGCGGCGAACGCACGACCTCGCGCTTCAGCCGTTCGGTAACAAGGAAGAAGGGATGGTAGACGGGCGTCATTACCAGCACACGGTCGCCCGGCTGCGTAAAGCAGAGCAGGGCAAAAGCCTGGGCACGCACAATACCCGGCACAAACGTCAGCCAATCGGGGCGTACTTCCCACTGATGGCGCTTTTGCAACCAACGGCAGATGGTGGTCTCCCAACCTTCACAAGCCGAGGTATATCCCAACACTTCGTGCTCCAGTCTATGGCGCAAGGCATCCATCACAAAAGGCGGCGTACGAAAATCCATATCGGCCACCCACATAGCCGTCAGGTCGTTGCGCCCCCAAACGTTCTTCATACCGTCCCACTTCACCGAATCGGTGCCGCGGCGATCTATTACTTCATCGAAATTATATTGCATTTCCTTTTGATTTATAAGGTTTCACTTCTTTATTCCATCTATCACTTATCCGTAAAACTATGTTTTCTTGATGGGAAAGCATCGTTTTATCGAGAAGAAAACAGTGCTTTCCACTCTGCCCGCCAAAGCGTGCCCTGACCGAAGCCAATCTTCCGTTAGATGGGGAACCAGACGAACACCGCCACATCCCACACTGCATGCGACACGATGATGGCCCACATACGTCGCGGATACAAGCGGTAAAGTCCGCCCCACACCACGCCTGCCACCAGTGCCGCCATCACGAGCATGAAGTTGCACGAAGCAGCATGCACCAACGCGTAAACCAACGTCGTCACCACAAAGCCGGCATTAGGAGTCCAACGCCGCGAAAGCGTGCGTTGCACATATCCACGCCAAAAGATTTCTTCGGCAGGGCCTATCAATACCAGCATCAAGACGGAGAGCAACCAAGGCGATGCTCCCTCCTTCATGCCATAAATCAGATTAACCTGCGGGCGGGCGAAGTCGAAAAGCCACGTCGACACTTTATCGCCCGTCCAGAAGATGCCCCACAAAGCCACGGCAATGACTATGCCCAGCAACAGATTCGTCCAGCTGCTATCGGCCTCACGCCGCCAACCTGCATCGAAACGAAGGGACAAGACGGAGAGCGTCAGAGCCGAAAGAGACATCATCAGCCAAAAGTTGACATGCGGCGCCGTCAGAGGCGAAAACATGACCGACCACAACACGGTGGCCAGCACGACGGACAGGACCAATCTTTTCATGAGAATGCACGGGCTAAAACGAACGACAAGGCAAAAAGCAGGCTAAACAATAACTGGAGCTTGGCCGTCAGCTCGTCGAGGCGAGAGATGCCCTCCATGCCACACATCGAGTAAGAAGCCATCAGACGCACATTGCCCACGGCAGGTATCAGCGCAGGAAGCACCAACAGGCTCCACCAAGGAAAGACTCCTGTGGCGGCACAGCCGATGATCCACACGAAGGGGAGCAACACTTCCAGATAATAAACTAGCATGGACGTCCGTGCACCCACCGTCATGGCCAGGGTACGGATATCGGCCCGCACGTCGGTTTCAATGTCGCGCGTGTTGTTGGCGTGCAGGATAGCTACGGTGATGAGCCCCACAGGGACACCTGCCCACATCGTCGACCAATCCATCGTACCCGTCGCCACATAGGCCGTGCCCAACATGGGCAGCAGCGCATAAGCCACGAAGATAACCACGTCGCCCAGCGCACGATACTTCAACGCCGGATAGAGCAGCGTACAAGCCGCTCCGCCGATACCTATATATAATAGGGGAAGCCCTGTCCGAAGCATCAATCCGACACCTGCTATCAGCGCCACCACGAGCAGCGAGAGCGAAAGGCGGAAAATCTCCTGCGGACGGAAGAGGCCGCCTGTCAGCGTACGCACGCCATGGGTGTCTTCGCGATCCACGTGGTGCTTGTAGTCGAAATAGTCGCTCCACGTATTGCCTGCGGCATGAAACACGATGATGTTGAGCAACGCCCATACACCGTTTGTCCAGTTCACGTCTTGTTGCATCCAATAGAGGTAAGCCAACGTCACCGCCACAGGCATAGCCGAGGCAGGAAACGACCAGGGCCGAACGGCCACCAGCCAATCTTTCAAAACATGTTTCTTCATATACAAAAACTTGTTATAGGTTAGGGGGTACAAATGTACGAAATATCTTCGCCATTTCCTGAAAAAGGAAAGAGAATGCACTAGATTATTCCGCCTAAAATCTTTAATTTTGTGCCCCAGATAAAGAATTGAACGCAATGACCAAAGCTCTGTTTTTCGACATCGACGGAACGCTCGTCAGCTTCCGCACCCACGAGATACCCGCCTCGGCCGTCGAGGCATTGTCGGCTGCCAAGGCCAAAGGCCACCGCATTTTCATCGCCACCGGCCGTCCGCGCGTCATCATCAACAACCTGGGTCCCTTGCAGGAACGAGGACTGATAGACGGTTATGTCACGATGAACGGCGCCTATTGCTTCGTGGGCGACCAAGTGATCTACAAGAGCTCCATACCAGCCGACGACGTCCGCACGCTCACCGACTATTGTGCCCAGCGTAGCATCCCCTGCATCGTAGTGGGCGAACACACCATCTGCGTCTGCCAGCCTGACGAACGTGTGCAACAGATCTTCCACGAACACTTGCGTGTCACGACACCCCTCCCCGACACACCTCTCCATGAAGCTATCGACGGCAAGGAAATCTTCCAGCTGACGCCCTTCCTCGACGAAGCGCAGGAGGCGGAAGTAGTGCCTTCCCTCACCCATTGCGAGATGGGCCGCTGGCATCCGGCCTTTGTCGATGTCACCGCTCGCGGCAACACCAAGCAACGAGGCATCGACGAGATCATCCGCCACTTCGGCATCCGCCTGGAAGACACCATTGCCTTCGGTGACGGTGGCAACGACATTTCCATGCTTCGCCATGCGGGTATCGGCATCGCCATGGGTAACGCCCGTGACGAAGTAAAAGCCGCCGCCCGCTACGTCACCGATACAGTGGACGAAGACGGTATAGCGAAAGCCATTCAGAAATGGATAATGGAGAATGGATAAAGCCTTCCTCCCCGACACCAGCAACCGTGAGTTTCAGGACGCCCTGAACCTCGTGAAGTACACCCGCCAGTCGCTCTTCCTGACGGGAAAGGCCGGTACGGGCAAATCGACCTTCCTGCGCTACGTCTGCGACAACGTGCGCAAGAAGCACGTCGTGCTGGCTCCCACAGGCATCGCCGCCATCAATGCGGGCGGAAGCACCCTGCATAGCTTTTTCAAGCTACCCTTCCACCCCCTGCTGCCCGACGATCCCAACCTGAGCCTGCAGAAGGGACGCATCCACGAGTTCTTCAAGTACACCAAGCCCCACCGCAAGCTGCTCGAGGAGCTGGAGCTGGTCATCATCGACGAGATTTCGATGGTGCGGGCCGACATCATCGATGCCGTCGACCGCATCCTGCGCGTCTATAGCCACAACCTGCGCGAACCCTTTGGCGGCAAGCAGCTGCTGCTCGTGGGCGACGTTTTCCAGCTGGAGCCCGTGGTGAAGGCCGACGAGCGCGACATCCTGAACCGCTTCTACCCCACGCCCTATTTCTTCTCGGCTCGTGTATTCAGCCAGATAGAACTGGTATCGGTCGAATTGCAGAAGGTGTATCGCCAGAGCGACCCGAAGTTCATCGGCGTGCTGGATCACATCCGCAACAACACCGCCGGCTCCGCTGACCTCCAGCTGCTCAACACCCGCTACACCACAGCCACCGAGCCCGCCGACGCCGACGACGCCGACGACCTCTACATCACCCTGGCCACCCGCCGCGACAACGTGGACTACATCAACGAGCGACGCCTGAAGGAGCTCCCCGGCCAGCCCGAAAGCTTCCTCGGCGAAGTGCACGGTGACTTTCCCGAAAGCAGCCTGCCCACCTCGCAGGAACTGGTACTAAAGCCTGGCGCACAAGTCATCTTCATCAAGAATGACTACGAACGCCGGTGGGTGAACGGCACCATCGGCGTGGTGAGCGGCTTCGACCTCGACGGCGAGACGCTCTACATCACCACCGACGACGGCCGTGCCTGCGACGTACGCCGCGAGACGTGGCGCAACATCCGCTACACCTACAACGAAGAGAAGAAGCAGATCGAGGAAGAAGAACTGGGCACGTTTACCCAGTTTCCCGTCCGTCTGGCGTGGGCCATCACCGTCCACAAGAGCCAGGGACTGACGTTCAGCCGCGTAGTCATCGACTTCACGGGCGGTGTCTTCGCAGGCGGGCAAACCTACGTGGCCCTGAGCCGATGTACCTCGCTCGAAGGTATCCGCCTGAGAAAGCCCGTCAGCCGTGCCGATGTCTTCGTCCGCCCCGAAATCGTACAATTCGCCGAACGCTTCAACAACCGCCAAGCCATCGACCGCGCCCTGAAGCAGGCACAGGCCGACGTGCAATATGCCGCCGCAACCAAAGCTTTCGACCGCGGCGACTTTGATACCTTCCTCACGGAGTTCTTCAAGGCCATCCACTCGCGCTACGACATCGAGCGCCCCGCCGCCCAGCGCCTCATCCGCCGCAAGCTGAACATCATCAACCGCCTGCGCGAAGAAAACCGTGCCCTGCGTACCGCCGCACTCGAAAAGGAGAATACCCTCGTGAAATATGCCCGCGAATACATCAACATGGGCGACGAATGCCTGAAGCACGACATGAAGGAAGCTGCCTTGCGCAACTATGAGAAAGCCGTGGCCCTCTGCCCCAAGTTTAAGGAAGCGTGGAAAAAAATCAAGAAACTGGATAAGGAAATGCGGAAAGAATAAACGCAAAGAGGGGAAAAATGACTACATTTGCGTAACCATTATTGCCAAAAGTCATGCTACTGAAACTCTACAACAAGAACAACAACCCCGCCGATCTGCAACGCGTAGTCGACCTGCTGAACGACGGCGGCCTCATCATCTATCCTACCGACACCATGTATGCCATCGGATGCCACGGCCTGAAGGAACGTGCCATCGAACGCATCTGCCGTCTGAAGGACATCGACCCCAAGAAGAATAACCTCTCCATCATCTGCTACGACCTGAGCAGCATCAGCGAGTATGCCAAGGTGGACAACGCCACCTTCAAGCTGATGAAACGCAACCTGCCCGGCCCGTTTACCTTCATCCTAAACGGCACTACACGCCTACCCAAAATCTTCCGCAACCGCAAGGAAGTAGGCATCCGCATGCCCGACAACCCCATTATCCGTGAGATTGCACGCCTACTGGATGCACCCATTATGACCACTACCCTGCCTCACGACGAAGATGAAGACATCGAATACGTCACCGACCCCGAACTGATTGACGAGAAATGGGGCGACACGGTGGACCTCATCATTGACGGCGGTATCGGAAACATGGAAGGTTCTACGGTAGTGGATTGTACGCAGGGCGAGGCGGAAATCATACGCCAGGGAGCCGGATGGCTGGAGGAAGGATAAAAAATGAAGAATGAAGAATATCGGCTTCGCCTCCGAATGAAGAATTATTCCGTACGCTGGGAAATTCTTCATTCTTAATTCTTCATTCTTCATTTAAAAAGTTTTACTTCAAAAGTGACTCTGGATCCAAGTGGTCGGCCTCGATGTCCTTGAAGTAGCGGTACGTACCCACCTTCAGTTCATCAGTAGCGGCATCGTCGCAGATAATGATACCCTTCTCGTGCATCTGCAGGGCGCTGATAGTCCACATCTGCATTACAGGGCCTTCTACGGCATGATACAGGGCGCGTGCCTTGTTGTGGCCATTTACAATGATCATCACTTCCTTGGCGCTGAGTACAGTGCCTACACCTACGGTCAAAGCCGTCTTGGGCACCTTGTTCACATCGTTGTCGAAGAAGCGTGAATTGGCAATGATGGTATCCGTAGTCAGCGTCTTCTGGCGGGTACGAGACGAAAGGGAAGAACCCGGCTCGTTGAAGGCGATGTGACCATCAGGACCAATACCACCCATGAAGAGATCAATACCACCGTACGACTTGATTTTCTCCTCGTAGCGAGCACATTCGGCGTCGAGGTCGGCAGCGTTGCCGTTCAGTATGTTGGTATTCTCCGGCTTGATGTCGATGTGGCTGAAGAAGTTGTTCCACATGAAAGAATAGTAACTTTCAGGGTGTTCTTTCGGCAGGCCTACATATTCGTCCATGTTGAAAGTAACAACATTCTGGAAGGAAACGAGTCCCTTCTTGTTCAGGTCAATCAGCTCCTTGTACATGCCCAGGGGTGAAGAACCTGTGGGACATCCCAATACAAAGGGTTTCTCCGCCGTAGGATTGGCGGCCTTGATCTTCGCAGCTACATAGTGAGCTGCCCACTTCGATACGGATTGGTAATCCGGCTGAATGATTAGTCTCATGTCTGATTAATTTATAAGGTTAGTAATATTTATTTCCGATCCTTCTTCAGGCGGTCGGCCATGGCGCGAGCCAGGTTCTCACACTGCTCGTAGGTAATCTCCTTCATGGCTTGCTTCATTTCTACAGGGTCGCCCACAATTTCCAACTTGCTCTTTTCGGCAAACTCGGCGATGCGCTTCACGGCTGCACCTGCCCACGTAAACGAACCGAACCAGCCCAGATAGCGTCCCTTCACTTCGCGCACCAGTATCTTGGAGAGGAGCGAATCCACTTCGGGATAAATCTGGTTACTGTACGTGGGGCTGCCCACAATGAGGCCGCGATATTTGAAGATATCTTTCAATATGTACGAAGGATTGCTCTTGCTTACGTTGTGCATCACAATGTTCTTGATACCTTGGGCAGACAGCTCGGCGGCAATGGCTTCGGCCATCTGCTCCGTATTGCCATACATGCTGCCGTAGGCGATGACCACGCCTTCCTCGGCCTCGTAGCGGCTCAGGCGGTCGTAAACGCCTACCACGCGAGCAATGTTCTCCGTCCAAACCGGCCCGTGGGTTGAACAGATGGTCGTAATGGGCAGGTGTCCCAGCTTGGCCAGTGCCTTCTGCACGGGGTTGCCATACTTACCCACGATGTTGGAGTAGTAGCGCACCATTTCCTCCCAGTACTTGTCTAGGTTGATGCGTGTGTCGAGGAAGCCGCCATCCAGCGTGCCGAAGCAGCCGAAAGCATCGCCGGCAAAGAGGATGCCGTCGGTTTCGTCGAAAGTCATCATCGTCTCGGGCCAGTGTACCATCGGTGTCAGGTAGAATTTCAGTTTATGGTGGCCCAGGTCGAGCATCGACTCGTCTTTCACCTCGTAGCGGTCACCCGTCACGCCATAATAGCCCTCGATCATGCCGAAGGTCTGCTTGTTGCCCACGATGACAATGTCGGGGTAGTGCTGCTTGATAAGGCGGATAGATCCCGAGTGGTCGGGCTCCATGTGGTTGATGATGAGGTATTGGATAGGGCGGTCGCCAATGATGCAACGGATTTTGCGCAGATACGTCTCGAAGAAGCACGCGTCCACGGTGTCCACCAGCGCCACGATGTCGTCGTCTATCAGATACGAGTTGTAAGAAACGCCGTAGGGCAAAGGCCACATTCCTTCGAAAAGGTGTTTGTTACGGTCGTTCACTCCCACGTAATGTACTTTTCCTTTAATCAATGTTTTCTGATTCATACTTTGATAGTCTTATTTGGATTCATTCCAGTCATGATACGTGGTGCAAAAATACAATATTTTTATTGATTATACAACTTTCCCTGCCAGGCGTCCAGTTCTTTCATTCTTTTTTGCAGGCGGTGGTTGAATTCGTAGTTCTTCAGCCCCCAATCGGGTGCGATGAGCAGTTCCTTGGGCGACTGGGACACAAAGCGCTCCAGCACCAGGTCAGGGCGCAGACGCTGGATGTAATCCACCACCAGAGCGATGTATTCGTCCACGTCGTCGAACAGGTGGAAGTCTTCGGGCCGCTCCTCGTACTCGCGCGCCATGCGGGTACCGCGTATCAGTTGCAACTGGTGCAGCTTCAGGGTATCGAGTGGCAGACGCGAGATATCTGCCGCCTGCCCCAACATGTCCTCGCGCGACTCGCCAGGCAGCCCCAGGATGACGTGTCCGCCTACGGGCAGCCCGCGGGCGGCCGTACGCTCCACGGCGTCCACCGCCGCCTGCCACGTGTGTCCACGGTTGATGCGGCGCAGGGTGCGGTCCAGTGTACTCTCGATGCCATACTCCACCAGCACGAATGTCCCCTTAGCCAGCGTCTCCAGGTAGTCCAGCAGGGCGTCGGGCATACAGTCGGGGCGCGTACCGATGACCAGCCCCACCACGTCGTCCACTGCCAATGCCTCCTCGTACTTGTGCTTCAGCGCCTCCAGCTCGCCATACGTGTTGGTGTAGGCCTGGAAGTAAGCCAGGTACTTCATTTCGGGGTACTTGTGCGCAAAGAAGCGTTTCCCTTCCTCCAACTGCACAGCCACTGTCTTCTCTGTACGGCAATATTCGGGGTTGAACGTCTGGTTGTTGCAATACGTACATCCTCCGTAACCCACCGTTCCGTCACGGTTGGGGCACGTGAATCCCGCATTAAGTGAAATCTTCTGCACTTTGCCGGGGAAAAAGCGCTTCAGAAAAGTCGGGAAATCGTTGTAAAGTGTTCTTGTCTCCATTGCCATCCCAAAGATACTCAAAAGCAAGCGAATTACCAAGCACACAAGCATCATTTCAGGGCATACACAATCAACAAAATACTTAACAGATTGAAAGACTGAAACATACAAGGGACCAAAAGAATAGGATGTGTTGCTCTTTGGAGATTGGAAAGAAACGAAAACGTGACAGTGTGACAATTGTGACAAATGACAATTAGTAAAATCGACTTTTTAACCTGAATCGGGAAGAGAGTGTTAAATATTTTAATACTATATATATTATATATATATATAATATATATAGTATTAATTTTCTATTTCCCGTTTTTCTGTGACAGATTTACTAATTGTCATTTGTCACAATTGTCACACGTCACGCTTTTATCTACTATTTTCCAAGCCAATAAACACTTTCCTGAAAGTATAGCCACAAGAACCGTGCAGACATAAAACAAAAACGAAGTGCAACACCCAAATCCACAGCACACGCACGCTGCGCTACCAATCGGAAAGCACCGCTTTGTACGCACGAAAGCATCGTTTTCCTCCCTGCAAATCAACGCATTAGTTTTATTAACACGAAATCTGATTTTCGTTAACAGATTTTTAGGACATACAAATACCCCGTTTTTGGCCGCCTGAAGAAGATGGCATACCTTTGCTTCTGCCAACAGGGAAAGAGGGGGATGAGCGGCAGACGACGGGGGCCTGCCACTCATCCGATAGATAATAAAGTTTACTTTTTCTGCGCCTTTTCGGCCTGAAGCTTCTCTTCGATAGGGTCCTGATACTGGGCCTGAAGCTTCTTCAGCTCGGCACGGAGGTCTTCCGTCACCTGCTCGTAGCCAGGCTGGCCGTAGAGGTTGTGCATCTCAGTGGGGTCTTCCTGCAGGTCGTAAAGTTCCCACTCGTCGATGTCATTGTAGAAGTGGATAAGCTTGTAGCGCTCGGTGCGCACGCCATAGTGGCGCTTCACCATGTGCTCAGCCGGATACTCGTAGAAGTGGTAATAGAGCGACTTGCGCCAGTCGGCCGGCTTTTCGCCACGGAGCAGGGGCAGCAGGGAGACGCCTTGGATATCGTCGGGGATGGGCGCTCCTGCCAGGTCGAGGAAGGTGGGCGCATAGTCAATGTTCTGAACCATCTGCGGGATGTCGCCACGGGTCTGGAAGTCTTTGGGCAGACGCATCACGAGCGGCGTACGCATGGACTCCTCGTACATGAAGCGCTTGTCGAACCAGCCGTGCTCGCCCATGTAGAAGCCCTGATCGGAGGTGTAGACCACGAGGGTATTGTCCAGCAGCCCCTTCTCCTTCAGGTAGTCGAGCACACGGCCCACGTTATCGTCGAGCGACTTCACTACCTTGGCATAGTCGCGCATGTAGCGCTGGTACTTCCATTCGGCCAGATCGCGTCCCTGCGGGTTCTTCTTGTAGAACTCCTCGATGATGGGCGCGTAGAAGGCGTCGTACTGGGCGCGTTCTTCAGGCGTAAGGCGGCCGACATAAGCTTCGTAAGCACCCTTCAGCGGCGACTTTAGGTCTTTGCGATACATCTTTGTATCATACATGATGTCCATGTCCTTCCAGATGCTCATCTCCTGAGCAGCAGCGGCCGGACGACCTTCGTAGTCGTCATAGAAGTTGTCGGGCATAGAGAAAGTCTTGTCTTCGTACAAGGAGAGGTACTTCAGCTCGGGCAACCAATTGCGATGGATAGCCTTGTGGTGGATGAAGAGGCAGAAGGGCTTATCCTTGTCGCGCTGGTTCTCCATCCAGTCGATGCTCTTGTCGGTAATAAGGTTGGTCAGGTAGCCTTTCTCCTTGACGGTATCGTTCTGCATGGTAATGAAGCGCGGATTGTAATAGTCACCCTGGCCGGGCAGGATTTCCCAATAGTCGAAGCCGGTAGGCAAGCTTTCGAGGTGCCACTTGCCGACAATGGCCGTCTGGTAGCCCGCCCGCTGGAGGAGCTTGGGCATGGTCTGCTGCGAGCCGTCGAACACGCAGGTAGTGTTGTCTGTGAAGCCGTTGGCGTGGCTGTGCTTGCCCGTAATCATGCAGGCACGGCTGGGACCACTCAGCGAATTGGCCACAAAGCTGTTGGTGAAGCGCACACCATCGGCGGCGATGCGGTCGAGGTTGGGCGTTTCGATGTAGCGCTGATCATAGCAGCTCATCATCTGCGCCGTGTGGTCGTCGGTCATGATGTAGACGATGTTGTATGGCTTAGCTTCGGCCTTCTTCTGCGCGGAGCAGGACGAAAGGAGGGGAAGCACGACCGCCGTGCCCGAAAGAGAGCACAGCAGGGAGGCGGAAAGGTGGAAATTTTTCATGTAAAGAGAGGTATTTATTGATTGTAAACTTTCAAATTGGTAATCTTGCTCTTGAACGAGCCGGCCTTCTTGAGCGGGAAGACGAGGGTGCGAACGTAGTTCATGGAGTCCTTGCCACCGTTGAAGTAACGTTTCTGGATGTCCATCGTCTCGACGAGCTTGCCGTTGATGAGAAGCGAAGTGGAGCGATTGTCCCCCTTCACCTGCACGTTCAGCTTTTCGCCCGGATAAGGACGGAACTGGAAGGAGTTCAGATAGCCATCGCGTGCAAAGCCGAAACGGCCGCTAATGGGGTCGGCCAGGTAGAAGACTGCGTTATCCGAACGGAACAGCTCGGTACCGGGAGCCTCGTCAGCCGCCTCGAGGTCGAAGCTGACGGTATAGCCGTAGCCTATCTCCTCGTGGGTGAGATTGGTGTTTGGATGTACTTCGGCCACTTCATAAACCAAGCCTTCTGTGCGTCCGATACGTCCCAGCTGGTTGACGCCAGGAGCTTCGCTCAAGCCCTGACGCAGACGGTCGAAGTCAGCATAAGGTAAATCGACCTGCGCATCCCAAGTCTTCGCAGCCAACGTCTGCAAGGCGGGGAAGAGGCGATGGTGAATATCCTTGACGGAGATACCGTTGCCCACGTGGTCATTCCACACGGCAAACATGCCGCCCAAGATAGCAGGATCTTTCTCCTCGAAGACAGCCTTAGCCACATGGGCAGGCGTCCACTTCTCATAGAGGTATTGAGTGTTCAGGTAGTCGTAGTAATAACCGGCAGCAGGCACGATGTAAACCAGCCCGTCGGGGATGCTGATGAGCTTATAACCCTGACGCACCATCTCCTTGGGGTCGGCATATCCGTTGTACCAGGCACTCATGATAACGTTCTCCGACTTGACGGGCGTTTCGCCGGCCGCATGAGTCAGAGCGCCCCATACGCAGGCCTGCTTGCCGTAACTTTCCACCAGACGGATGTAATGGTCGGTGAAGGCACGGAACTTCTCGACTACGTCTTTCTTCTTATTGGAGTACTCATCGGTACCGATGTGGACACGCGGGCCGCGGAATACGGGTTTGTCACCTTCCAGATATTCCTTGAAGAGGCCGTCCATGAACTTGTAAGTCTCAGGATTGAACAGGTCGAGATGGTCCATACCATATTCCTGGCTACCTATCTCAGGCTTGTAATGGGTGAAAGCCAGCGTATGGGCAGGCGCATCGATTTCGGGGATAATCTCTACGAAACGTGAAGCAGCCTCTTCCTGGAAGTCGATAAACTCGCGTTTGGTGTAGTAACCGTCGCGAGCGGTGAGGCCGGGATAGGTATCGCACTCCAGACGGAAAGCGGCGTAGGTGCGTCCCCAGTCGTGGCCAAAGAACTGCTTGAAGCCGTTGTCGTTGAGGTGTACCTGCAAGGTGTTCATCTTATAATAGGCCATCATCTTCACCAGGTCGCGCATATAGGACATGGGAATGAACTTGCGCCCACAATCCATCATAAAGCCGCGCATGGCGTAGTCGGGCCAGTCGCGCAACTGACCTTTCGGCAACTGATGGTTTTCTGTCTGCTCACTCATCTGGAGCAAAGTTCGCGTAGCCCAGTAGGCACCAACAGCCTCAGGGGCAGAGACGGTGACGTAGCGATCCGTACGGATAGCATAACCTTCTCGACCCAACTTCTTGTCTTTCTTCAGCGTAAAATAAATGTCACCAGCAGAAGGCTTGCCCTGAATTACTTCAAGAGTGAGTCCAAACATCTGCCCATAGTCGGCGGCAAAGGCTTCGGCCACAGAACGTAAGGCTTCCTGCGCATAAACGACACGCATATCAGCCGAAGGAGTAAAAACCCCTTCACTCCCCTTCCACTCTTTCAGTTCGGGGACAACAAAAGGTTTCTCATTCTGGGCATACAAACCCATCTGCACAAACAATGAAAATACAACAAGGCACAAAGCCTTTGAAACAAAACGGATTTTAATCATATAGAAATTGGTTAAAGTTAACAATGCCAGCGGTCAAAGATAGCCATTTTCCACCAAATGACCATCATCTTTTCTATAAAAAAAATACGGCCGACATCTATCCTCCTCGAAAAAGGAAGAAAGATATCGGCCGTAACCATTCTTTACAAAGGCTATCGACACAGCGACATTACTCGCGACGGCCCATAAAAATCATAATGTAGTAAATAAGCGTAGCCAACGAACCCAAAGCAGCCACTACATAGGTGTAGGCAGCAGAACGAAGGGCGTCTTCGGCCTTGTCGTGATTATAGGAATTGGTGATGCCGCTCGCACTGAGCCATACCAACGCCCTGCGGCTGGCATTGATTTCCACCGGCAGAGTGATGAAGCTGAACAACGTGGTCATCGCAAAGAGGATGATACCTGCCAGCAGGAAATTCGAATTGACATCCAGCAGCAAGATACCGGCCAACAATACCCACGTCATGATGCTCGACGCGAACGAAACGACCGGCACCAGCTTGCTACGCAGGGTGAGCGGCGCATAGGCACGAGCGTGTTGTAAAGCGTGTCCGCACTCGTGAGCAGCTACGGCAGCGGCCATGATACTATTACTGGAGTAGACGCTCTCGCTCAGGTTGACGGTCTTGTTGGCGGGGTTGTAGTGGTCGGTCAGATGACCGGGCGTACAAGTGACCTGCACATCATAGATACCGTTGTCGTTAAGCATCTTACGAGCCACGTCGGCACCTGTCATACCGTTACCTGTAGGTATTTGCGAGTATTTCTTGAACTTGTTTTGCAGGTTCATCTGCACCAACCAGCTCACAACGGCTACGCCGATAAATATAATCCATTGCATTCCTATTACCATAATCTATTATTCTCTATTATTTTAATCATTTGACAATATGCGTTTTTCTACCAAGTGCAAATAGTTTGCCAAAGATAAGCGATGACAGGCAAGTAGCCTCAGGAATTAACACAGATTATAGATTTTCCATTGTTTTACGTCCCAATCAATCAAGTTGCAATTCAACAACCTTATCCACTTCTGTAGGGATTTCGTCAAGCTGAAGAACGATGCCACCATCCACCCGCTTGAATTTCAAGGCCTGACGGCTTGCAAAATCCATCGCACGTTTCACCTTCTGGCCTTCCAAAGGCAAGAAGAGTGCCTTGTCCTGCAAATTAAGGATATGGACAAACAAACGATCACCCTTCTGCGTAGTCACACCCCAAGGATGAGGAGCCACGCAACCGCCACGCGTACCATAGATGGTTTCGCCATAGGTCTTCATCCACTCGCCCATCTCCTTCAAGCGCTCTACGGCTACCTGAGGCAGGCATCCATCAGGCTGAGGGCCGATGTTCATCAGCAGGTTGGCATCCTTGCCAGCGGCTTTCACCAGATAATGAATCAAGGTTTTAGTCGACTTATAATTCTGGTCGGTAATCTTATAGCCCCACATGCCGTTCATTGTCTCGCACGTTTCCAGCGGCAGGCTGCTGATGTCCTGACCTGAAAGGCCGGCCTTGTTTTCACCCGGCAGGTCGCGTTCAAAAATCTGGATATCTTCGCCCTCAAAAGGCGTTTGATGATGATTGTTGCCCACGAGGCAGGCGGGTTGAAGCTTGTGTATCAGCTCATACTGACCAGGCAATTGCCAGTCAAAATCGGGGTTTTGATCCTGATCCCACCAGCCGTCGAACCAGATGGCACCTATCGGGCCATAGTTGGTGAGCAGCTCCGTCAGCTGGTTGTTCATGAATTGATAATAGCTCGGCCAGTTGCCTTTGGCGTCAGGACGGCCTGTCCCCCTACCCGTGCGTCCCCAAGGATAATCTTCACGATACCAGTCGAGGTGTGAATAATAGAGATGCAGACGGATGCCCTGCTTGTGACACTCATCGGCCAGCTCCTTCAGAATGTCGCGTTTGAAGGGTGTAGCGTCTACCACATTGTAGTCGGAGTATTTCGTGTCGAACATGGAGAAACCTTCGTGATGGCGACTGGTGAAACAGATATACTTGGCACCCGAAGCCTTAATGGCGGCCACCCACTCGGCGGCATTGAATTTCGAAGGATAGAATCCGCCTGCCAATTTGGCATACTCTTTATAATTCAGGTTGTTGTTGGTCATCGTCCATTCGCCCGTAGCCAGCATGGCATACAAGCCCCAATGGAGGAAAATGCCGAAACGGGCATCACGAAACTCTTGGCGAGATTTCAGATTTTCTTCCGTAGGCGTATAACTTTGAGCACGTACGGGAAGTGACAAACAAGCCCCTACTAAAAGGGCTAAAGCTAAAAGATGTGTCTTCATGAAGAAAAGGGTGTTTTAAGTGAATGAAAACTATGTTTTAAGGAACAAAAAACGTAGACTTCCTGAAACGGACAGGAAAGCCTACGTTTTGTCTATGCATCCGAATTATTCTTCGGTATATCGTTCGATGGTCTGTTCGCGGTCGGGACCTACGGACACAATCTTGATGGGCACACCCAGCTGCTCTTCGAGGAAGGACAGGTAGGCATTGAATTCTTCGGGGAACTCGTCCTCGCTCTGCATCTTGGTCATGTCGGTCTGCCAACCGGGCAGCTCTACGTAGACAGGCTCCACGCCCTCGGCAATGTCGAAGGGGAAGTAGTCGATTTCCTCGCCGTTCATCTTGTAGGCCACACAAGCCTTGATGGTTTCGAACGTGTCGAGCACGTCGCTCTTCATCATGATGAGCTTCGTCACACCGTCTACCATGATGGCATATTTCAATGCTACGAGGTCGATCCATCCGCAACGACGACGACGGCCGGTAACGGAACCGAATTCGTGTCCGAGGGTACAGATCTTGTCGCCCGTCTCGTCGAAGAGCTCGGTGGGGAAAGGACCGGCACCTACGCGCGTACAATAGGCCTTGAAGATGCCATAGACATCTCCAATCTTACAAGGAGCCACGCCCAAACCCGTGCAGGCACCCGCACAGATGGTGTTGGACGAAGTAACGAAAGGATAGGAACCGAAATCGATATCGAGCATCGTGCCCTGTGCACCCTCGCAGAGGACGGACTTGCCTTCGTTCAGAAGACCGTTGATTTCGTGTTCGCTGTCCACCAGCTGGAATTGCTTCAGGTATTCGATACCTTCGAACCAGGCCTTTTCGGCCTCAGCCAAGTCGTATTCGAAGTTCAGGCTCTTGAGTATCTGCTCATGGCGGGCTTTGGCGGCGGCATACTTCTGGTCGAAGTTGTGCAGCAGGTCGCCCACGCGCAAACCGTTGCGACTCACCTTGTCGGTATAGGTAGGACCGATGCCCTTGCCTGTCGTACCCACTTTGGCATCGCCCTTGGCAGCCTCGTAAGCGGCGTCGAGCAGACGGTGGGTAGGCATGATGAGATGAGCCTTCTTCGAAATGTGAAGGCGTTGCTTCAGGTCGTGACCCGAGGCTTCGAGCGCTTCGGCCTCAGCCTTGAAGAGGGCCGGGTCGAGCACCACGCCGTTACCGATGATATTCACCTTATCGCCCTGGAAAATTCCCGAAGGAATCGAGCGGAGTACATACTTCTGGCCTTCGAACTCCAGCGTATGGCCGGCATTCGGGCCACCCTGAAAACGGGCCACCACGTCATAGCGCGGCGTCAGTACGTCGACGACTTTGCCTTTGCCTTCGTCGCCCCATTGTAATCCTAACAGTACATCTACTTTCATTTTTCTTTCTTATGAATGTTGTTTTTCAATTTTTTCTTGTTGGCCCGCTCGCACTTGCTGCACAACCCATAGATATAGAGAGAATAGTGTGTCAGGTTGAAGCGGCTGAGCTTGGTGTGCTCGATGGCGTGCTGGAGGTCTTCGTTCTGAAACTCCGTCACCTTGCCACACTGGGTACAAATCTGATGATGGTGCGTATCGCGGTTGTAGCTCTTCTCGTATTGCGACGAATTGCCGAACTGGTGCTTGATGACCAGCCGCGCGTTGATAAGCAGGATAATGGTGTTGTAGAGGGTAGCCCTGCTGACGCGGAACTTTTCCTGGTCGGCCATGAGCGAGTAGAGCGTATCGATGTCGAAATGGCCGTCGATGGAATAGATGGTATCGAGTATGGCATAGCGTTCGGGAGTCTTCCGATGCCCGTTCGCATTGAGATATTCGGTGAATATCTGCTTGACCGTATCTTTCACATTTTGAACCTCCATCCTTCAGTCCATTTTCTTTTTTTATCAGCCAACAAAGTTAAGCCTTTTTTGTGGAAAGCAAAAGGAAAAGCGGGAAAAGTTACAACCACCACCAAGTCATTCGATTACCGCACTTACCACCTCGTAAAGCAAGTGTTCGCCTTCGGATGAAGAATCTTTCATACCGTCCACACATCGGCAAGCCCTGAACGCATGTTCCTCGCTATGCTCCATGAAGCGGCGGAGGGCGGCGGAAACGGCATTGCGTACAGCATAGGAGCCGGCGAGGAAACACGACACGGCCTGGTCGAGAAACTCATTGGCCACACGATCTTCCATATCGCCCTTCTTCTGAAGCAGACGAGCGATGGTGAGAAAGCCGCACACCTGCGCCAACTCGCGTTCGTCCGCTATCCAACGAAAAGCCTTGGCGGGTGCATAGGGCAGGTGCTGGAAAAGGTTCATCGACGTGAGTTCGGCAATCTCGACCGTGGGCATGGTGTCTATCCATATGTCGGCAATCTCGGGCAGGAAGGTTTCGACAGGCTGGAGCAAACCGGCCAGTATCTTGCACTCACGGATGTCTTCCTTCCATAAAGCCTGAGCCAAAGTGTGATTCTTTTCATAGGCGGCAGCAATCCCCTTGATGCGGGGCAGTTCGACACCAAAGTTCAGTTTGTAGACAAGCCCTTTCTCGCGCATGCTTTGCGACACGGCACCGTTCATCGAAAGTCGGAGCTGGGTCTTGATATCTTTCAGTTGTTCGTGTAAATCCATCATTCAAATATATAGAAAATAACAATATAAGACTGTTTCTTTGGACACTTTAGGCACGAACGACACGAATTATCACATGAGGTCGTCCGTGAAAATCCGTGGCATCCGTGCCTAAAGACAGGTATAGCGTACGTCAGACCTTATTCGTTGACGTAAGGCAGGGTAGCGTAGTCCTTACTATAACGGAGCATCTGCTCGGCATAGCCTTCGTCGTAGGTCACCTTCACGTCGGTGATGTTGCCTTCGGCATCGGTCACAGGCTCATACTTCGGATTGACAAAACCTTTGTAAGGAGCCAGGTTCAGCTTCTTGTAGCGTTCGAGCACTTCGGCATGCAGTTCAGGATCGACCTTCACGGCATAGTTCTCGACCAGTTGGCGGGCACCTTCGAAGTCGCCTGTCGACTTGATGCGCTGGATTTCGGCCAGCAATTCGCCGAAGAGGGTGCGCACCTTGGCGTAGTCGTTCACTACCACGTAGGTCTTGCCGTCCTTCTTCTTCAATTCAACCACCTTGTCGGCCGCTCCCTTCTCGTACACCCAACGAGCGATGAGGGCACGGTTGCGCATGTGAGCTTCCTCAATCTGATTACCCGGCTCGATACGTACCAGCTGAGTCATCAGGCCGTTCATCAGGTAAGTATAGAACTGGGCCTTGTAGGCATCGGCATCAGGCAGAAGTCCCAACTCAACCAGCTTGGGATCGGCCACATAGTAGAGGCCGAACAAGTCAGCACGGGCTTCTTCGATAGTAGAGCCGTAAGCCTTCAGGGCGTCGGGATCGACACCAGGAAGCAGCTTGCCCGAACCGTGGCCGAGACATTCGTGCAGGTCGGTATGAAGCTCGTCGGTCAGGTCGGCATACTTGTTGATATTATCCAGTTCGGCCTGGCTATAAACAAACTCTTCGTTGAAGCCATTGCCATGGGCAGCCTTGTTGTAGGCATCGGTAATGTTGCCGATGGTCACCGACTTGGAGCCATGCTGGCTACGTATCCAGTTGGCATTAGGCAGGTTGATGCCGATGGCCGTGGCAGGATAGAGGTCGCCAGCCAAGATGGCGGCGGTGATAACCTTGGCCGAAACGCCTTTCACTTCTTCTTTCTTGAATTGCTTGTCCACGGGCGAATGGTCTTCGAACCACTGAGCATTGGCACTGATAGTTTCCGTACGACGAGTAGCCTCGAGGTCCTTGAAGTTGACAAGCGACTCCCAGCTGGCCTTCATGCCCAGCGGATCGCCATAGCTTTCGGTAAAGCCGTTCACGAAATCCACGCGCGAATTCAGATCCTTCACCCACAGGATGGCATAATCGTCGAAGGTCTTCAGGTCGCCTGTTTCGTAGTACTCCACCAATTTGGCGATGACGGCTTTCTGTTCGGGTGTCTCGGCTACGCCTTCGGCTTTCTTCAGCCAGTAGACAATCTTCTCGAGTGCCTGACCGTAAAGTCCACCCACCTTCCATACCTTTTCCTGAACACGGCCGTTTTCCTTCACCAAACGACTGTTTAGTCCATAGGAAACGGGCGTTTCGTCCTTGGGATCCTTCAGGGCGTTATAGAAGTCTTCGGCTTCCTTCTGCGTTACACCCTCATAGTAGTTGCAAGCGGAGGTGAGCACCAGGTCTTCGCCATCGGCCTGATTGACGCGCTTGGGCATCACGGCCGGGTCGAAAATGACAGGGAAAATCTCGTCACAGAATTGCTCCAGCGTCTGCCCTTCGGCCAAAGGAAGCTCAGAAGCATCGACACTGGCCAAAGCCTGCTTGAAGAATTCGGGAGTGAAGCCCGGCACAAACTTTTCGCATCCGTAGTGATGATGAATGCCGTTGGAGAACCATACGCGCTTGAGGTAAACCTCCATTGCCTTGAAGTCGGCCGACTGTTTGTCGCCCTTATAACCTGTATAAACGGCCTCCAATGCCTTACGAATGCGAAGATTGTACTTACCATTCTGGTCAAAGAGAATATCCCGACCTTGCAAAGCGGCTTCTGTCAGATAATAAACCAGTTGTTTTTGCTGGAGTGAGAGTTCCTCAAATCCAGGTACGCGATAGCGTAAAATCTGTAAATCAGCAAATTGTTCCACGTTATAATCAAATTTTTCTGCCTCAGCAGTCGTTTGTTGAGAAGCGCCTCCACATGCCGTCAGCATAGACAAGGCAGCTACCATTGAAAAGAAATGCTTTTTCATATTATCAGCTTATTGGGATTACAAATAAAAAAGGAAGTATCCGGGGAGGGAAAATCCCCAGATATTTCCTTTCAATCTATCTCCTCTTCAGGAGTCGGATTATTTTTTCTTTTCCGCATGCTTCTTGCGGTAGCTGTTAGGTGTTTCACCTACATTCTTATAGAAAGCGGCATAGAAAGACTGACGATTAGCAAAACCTACCATCGTACTGATTTCCTCCACATTCTTGTCGGCATACCGCTTGTCCTTCAGCAAATGCATAGCTTCTTTCACACGATATTCGTTCAAAAGACAGGAATAATTCATTCCGAAACGAGAATTGACTACAGCAGACAAGTAACGGGTATTGGTTTCCAACTCTTTGGCCAAATCTTTGGCAGAATAGTCACGATCTCTGTACTTTTTCTGCACAACAATGATATTAAGGATCTTGTCATACAGTTCGTCAGCCAACTCTGGACGGATCAATGCGCGATAAGCCGCATCTTTTTCTTTTTTCTCACGCAAATTATAGGGGCGTTTTTTCGGAGCCTCTTCTTGCGTTTTGTTTTCTAAATCACTCATCAAATAAACTGGTTAGGGGTTGTACATTAATTGCCTATTTTATAAGGCTTGACAAAAGTCTGTTTTTTTTTTGAAATATGCAAGAATTATGGTACTTTTTTTTCAACGTCGAAAGGATAAAAAAAGTTGAATAAAGGAATAATTATTTAACACTTCCCTCCAAAATTGAAGAAAGCTTTTCCGAACATTCATGAGAAGAGAGAAACGGATATTCAAATAATTGCTGTATTTTTGCCCAAGAAAAAAAGCAGACAGCAACTGATGAGCCCAATACAACAAGTACTTAAAACCTATTTTGGATATACCGATTTCCGTCCATTACAAGAGGAAATTATCAGCCACCTGCTACTGAATAAAGATGCACTGGTGCTGATGCCGACAGGTGGCGGGAAGTCTGTCTGCTACCAAGTGCCAGCCATCATTTGCAAAGGGACTGCCATTGTGGTATCACCACTCATCTCACTCATGAAAGACCAGGTGGAGAGTCTCCGAAACAATGGTATCGCCGCAGCAGCTCTGAACAGCAACAACGACGAAACGGAAAACCTACGCATTCGACGTGCCTGCATGGAAGGGAAATTAAAGTTACTCTATATCTCTCCCGAAAAGCTGGTGGCAGAAGCCAATTATTTCCTGCGCGACATACACGTTTCCTTCTTCGCCATCGACGAAGCACACTGCATCTCGCAATGGGGACACGACTTCCGTCCCGAATACACCCAACTTGGCATTTTACGTAGCCTCTTCCCACAAACACCCATTATCGCCCTTACCGCTACGGCAGACAAGTTGACACGCGAAGACATTGTCAAGCAACTTCACCTGCGAGAGCCTCGTATCTTTCTTTCTTCATTCGACCGTCCCAACCTGAGCCTCACCGTCAAACGGGGATACCAATCGAAGGAAAAGAATAAAGCCATCCTTGAATTCATTGCCCGCCATCGGGGAGAAAGTGGCATCATCTATTGCATGAGCCGAAAAAATACGGAAAACGTGGCACAAATGCTACAAAAAAACGGTATTCGAACCGCCATCTACCATGCAGGACTAGAAACCGAAAAGCGTAACCGTGCGCAAGACGACTTCATCAACGACCGCGTACAAGTGGTATGTGCCACCGTCGCTTTCGGCATGGGCATCGACAAGAGCAACGTGCGGTGGGTCATCCACTACAACCTGCCCAAAAGCATCGAGAGTTTCTATCAGGAAATAGGACGTGCAGGACGCGACGGCTTGCCGAGCGACACGCTACTCTTCTATTCGATGGCTGACCTCATCATGCTAACCAAATTTGCAACCGAAAGTGGACAAAGTGAAATCAATCTAGAAAAACTCCAGCGCATGCAACAATATGCCGAGGCCGACATTTGCCGCCGACGCATCCTGCTGAACTACTTCGGCGAGCAACGAACGCACGATTGCGGCAATTGCGACGTATGCAAAAATCCTCCTGAACGATTCGATGGTACCATCATCGTACAAAAAGCATTGAGTGCTATCGCCCGTACCAACCAGCAGGTAGGTACCCCGATGCTGGTAGATATCCTGCGCGGCAACCTGAATGCAGAACTGAAAGAAAAAGGTTATCACCAACTGAAAACCTATGGTGCCGGACGCGATATACCGGCCCGCGACTGGCAGGACTACCTGCTACAGATGTTGCAAATGGGATATTTCGAGGTGGCCTACAACGAAAGCAACCATCTGAAGATTACTCCAGCCGGAAGCGATGTGCTATTTGGCAGGGAAAAGGCACACCTAGTAGTGATACGTAGAGAGGAAATATCGGCCACACGAGGAAGGAAAAAAAGAACATCTGCTCCCGTCATGCGCGAACTGTCTCTGGGCATGGAAAGCGGAGAAAGCACCGATCTTTTCGAAGCTCTTAGAAGCCTACGCAAACGACTGGCTGACGAAGAGGTACTGCCTGCTTACCTCGTTCTGTCCGACAAAGTTCTGCATCTGCTGGCCGTTCAACGACCAACCACGCTCGACGCTTTCGGCAACGTAAGCGGCATCAGCGACTATAAGAAAAAGAAATATGGGAAAGAGTTTGTAAAGCTCATCCGAAATTTTGTCTGATACTCTACTTTCCTATTTGCATTGATTCATCAACTCTCGTACCTCACTTTGAGGCACGCCCAACGATACTGCTTTTTCCAGATCGCGTTTGGCCAGTGTTTTCTTCTTTAACATCAGATGTACACGACCACGCATCAGATAAGCTTCCGATTGACGAGGATCAAGGCGAATGGCCTCATCCAAATCCAGCAAGGCTTGGTCGGGCTTCAACATGTCAAGCTCCACACCGGCACGAGCCACACGAACAATGGCCAATTCACTAGTAGTATAAGGTTTCGTCCCGCCTTTATCGGCCAGCATACCATCCAACACGACCAACGCTTCGTCATAACGTACTTCCCTTTGACACAAAGTTGCCAGCCCCAAACGAGCGCTATAATTCTGTGAATCCACTTTCAGAAGCGTATCGTAATCAAGGCGGGCAAACTTGTAGTCACGTTGCTGCATATAAATATAGGCCCGCATCAATAATGCTTCAACATTGTGAGGCTCTAATTCAATAACCTGTGAATAATCAGCACGCGCCTTATCATTCTGCCCCAGCTCAAGCGAAAGAGTAGCATGATTCATCAAAATAGGTACAGACATAGGAGCCATGTTCAAAGCCAATCGATAAGACTCCAAAGCCTGCTCATAGCGACGCTGGCTACGTTGAATGGTACCCAAATTGGAAAAGAGAAGGGCATTGCGCGGATTGGCTGGCTCCAGTTTCAAGGCCTGACGAATACACTTTTCTGCTAATTCAAGGCTATCTTGTTCTGTAGCGGCTACAGCACGTTCACACCATTCATCATAGGTTTGCGACAGAGCTGTAAGGCAAGAGACCAGAGTTAAAAGGATGGATAGGACGATTTTCCTCATATTTATTCTAATTAATATACTAATAACGATGCGCAATCAATACAATCCCGCCGACAAGTAGCGCTCGCCTGTATCGGGCAGGAGCACCACAATGCGTTTGCCTTGCAGATCGGAACGGGAAGCCAACGTGCACGCGGCATGGAGGGCAGCCCCCGAAGAAATGCCCGCCAACAGACCTTCGGTAGCAGCCAGTTCACGAGCGGCACGAAAGGCGTCGTCGTCGGCCACGGAAAGCACCTCGTCGATGACAGAAGCATCGTAATTGCCGGGCACGAAGTTGGCGCCGATGCCCTGCAGGCGATGCGGCCCCGCCTTACCGCCACTGAGTACGGGCGAGGAAGCGGGCTCAACAGCTACCACACGTACAGCAGCGTTATGCTTCTTCAACGCACGGGCCACGCCGCTGACGGTGCCGCCCGTACCGACACCCGCCACAAAGACATCGACCTGCCCGTCCGTGTCGGCCCACACTTCCTCGCCGGTGGTGCGCTCGTGCACGGCGGCGTTCGCGGGATTATCGAACTGTTGGAGGATGACGGCGCCGGACGTAGCGTCACGCAGGGCTTCGGCCTTGGCAATGGAACCCGCCATACCTTCGGCACCAGGTGTCAACACGATCTCCGCACCGAGCGCCTTCAGCAAGTTGCGGCGTTCGAGACTCATCGTCTCGGGCATGGTAAGGACGAGGCGGTAGCCCTTGATAGTGGCTACCATAGCCAGTCCGATGCCCGTATTGCCGCTGGTGGGCTCGATGAGCGTAGCGCCCGGACGCAGCAGGCCGCGCGCCTCGGCATCCTCGATCATGGCCAGGGCGGTACGTGCCTTGACGCTGCCCGAGGGGTTGAACATCTCCAGCTTCGCCACCAGCGGGCACGTCAAGCCGTGCAGGCGGCTGTAGGCCACAAGCTCCATAAGCGGCGTGCGGCCCACAAGGTCGATGAGATTCCTGGCTATCATGGTACGTCAGGCTTTTTTCAGATAATCTACCAACCAGGCGCCGACCTCCTTCGTACCGTACTTGGCACCGCCTTCCACCTGAATCTCAGGGGTGCGTACGTTGGCATCGAGCGAAGCATCGACCGCACGACGTATTAAGGCACCCTCTTCCTTGAGGTTGAAGTACTCGAAGAGCATGGCCACGGACAGTACCTGCGCCAGCGGATTGGCGATGTTCAGCCCCTTGGCCTGCGGCCACGAACCGTGGATGGGCTCGAATACCGGCGTGCTCTCGCCCGTAGAGGCTGAGGGAAGCAGCCCCATCGAACCGCTGATAACGGAACCCTCGTCGGTGAGGATGTCGCCAAAGGTATTCTCGGTCACCATGACGTCGAAGAAACGCGGCTCCTGAATCATCTTCATAGCAGCGTTGTCCACAAACATGTAGTCGGTGGTCACCTCGGGATATTGCGGAGCCATCTCCTGGGCAATCTGACGCCAAAGGCGGGAAGAGGCCAACACATTGGCCTTGTCGACTACGGTGAGATGCTTGCGGCGCTTCATGGCGTACTCGAAGCCGACGCGAAGGATGCGCTCCACTTCGGGGCGAGTGTAGTAGTTCGTATCCCATGCCTTGTCGTTGTCCTGGTACTTCTCGCCGAAATACATGCCGCCCGTCAGTTCGCGGATACAGAGGAAGTCAGCGCCCTCCACCAGTTCGGCACGCAGAGGCGACTTGTGCAGGAGGCACTTGAAGGTCTGCACCGGGCGGATGTTGGCAAAGAGCCCCAGCTTCTTACGCATGGCCAGCAGTCCCTGTTCGGGACGCACCTTGGCCGTAGGGTCGTTGTCGAACTTGGGGTCGCCCACGGCGGAGAAGAGCACGGCATCCGCGTTCTTGCATACCTGATAGGTCTCTTCGGGGAAGGGGTCGCCCACCTCGTCGATGGCGTGCGCGCCGCAGAGGGCATATTCGTACGACACCTTGTGTCCAAACTTCTCGCATACGGCGGTCATTACATCCACGCCTACGGCGGATATTTCGGGGCCGATACCGTCACCGGCCAACACTGCTACTTTCAGTTCCATGTTGTTTATTCGTTGTTTTTTAGTAATTCTTCCACTTTATCTTTGTATTTCTTGTTCTTGAGGCGCACGCGGTCGCCGGCGATGAAGCCTGCGGTAAGCACGGCCGTCGCCACGAGGCTGACCAGCAGATTTCCGTCTTTCCACTCCTCGCCGGGGCTTATCCAGCGTAACAGGCCGTTGACGGCCAGCAGCAGGACGAAGACCAGCACGTAGCGCTGCCAGGGTTTCAGGTGTATCTTCTTCATATCCGATTCTCGCTTTTGGGGCTCAAAATAAGCATTTTATTCCGTATCTCCGGCTCTAATTTTTCTTAAAACTACACTGCTTCCCAACCTTCTTCCGAGAGACGGACCGGAAACACGCCGCTCCGCTCCGAACTACACGCCGGTGCGGTCACAACTACACGCTGCTCCGGTCTCGGCTACACGCTGCTCCGGTTCCGGCTACACGCCGGTGTTTTGCAAAGGGGATTCCGAAGGCTCTCCAAAGCCGTCCTCGATGAGGTTCAGCATCTTCATCGTAGCCTTGATGGCCGCCTCCGTCTGGTCGGCGTCCAGTCCGCGGGTGCGGAACACCTTGTCGTCGAAGCTCCACGTGATGACCGTCTGTACGAAAGCGTCCGTGCGCCCGCCGGGGGGGATGCTGACGGCGTAGTTGGTCAGCATGGGGAAGCGCCGGCCCAGCGTACCCTTGTACACCTTGCGCAGGGCGCGGACGAAGGCGTCGTACTGACCGTCGCCGCTGCTGTTCTCCTCGTACTCCTTGCCGTTGATTTCCACCTTGATGGTGGCCATCGGCTTCAGCCCGTAGGCCAGGTTGACGATGTAGCTCTTCAGCTTGACGCGTTCGGTGCGGACGTCGTGCTTCAGCACGTCGGAAACGATGTAGGGCAGGTCTTCCTGCGTGACGAGCTCCTTCTTGTCGCCCAGCTCGATGATGCGCTCGGTGACCTTGCGCATCGACTCATCGTCGAGCTGCAGTCCCAGATCTTCCAGGTTCTTGCGGATGTTGGCCTTGCCAGAGTTCTTGCCCAGGGCATACTCGCGGCGGCGACCGAAGCGTTCGGGCAGCAGATCGTTGTAATAGAGGTTGCGCTTGTTGTCGCCGTCGGCATGTACGCCTGCCACCTGCGTGAAGACGTTTTCGCCGACGATAGGTTTATTGGCGGGGATGGCGATGCCGGAGTACGACTCCACCACGCGGCTCACCTCGTTCAGACGGCTCTCGTCGATACCCGTCACGGCGTTGAAGTGGTCTTTCAGGATGGCTTGCACGCTGGCCAGCGGGGCGTTGCCGGCACGTTCGCCCAAGCCGTTGATGGTGGTGTGCAATCCTCGGCAACCGCTCAAAACGGCCGCCAATACGTTGGATACGGCCAGGTCGTAGTCGTTGTGGGCATGGAAGTCAAAATGAGTATCAGGATAGCGCTTCTTCATCTTGCGCATAAACTCAATGACTTGCAGGGGATTGAGTATGCCCAACGTGTCGGGCAGCATGAAGCGGCGGATACCCGTATCGGCAAGGGCGTCCATCAGCTGAAAGACGTATTCGGGCGAGTCTTTCATTCCGTTGCTCCAGTCTTCGAGGTAAACATTGACCTCCATGTCGAGCGCCTCGGCATAGCCCACCACCAAACGAATATCGGCGATGTGTTCCTCGGGTGTCTTCTTCAGCTGGTAGGTGCAGTGTTTGAGCGAGCCCTTACACAGCAAGTTGATGACACGGCATCCTGCGGCGTGTATCCAATCGACGGACGCATGCCCGTCCACGAAGCCAAGTACCTCGACACGTTGCAACAGGCCACGTCGGGCAGCCCAGTCACAAATCATGCGCACGGCATCGGCCTCGCCGTCGGACACGCGGGCGGAGGCAACCTCGACGCGATCCACCTTCAGCTCCTCGAGCAGCAGACGAGCTATCATCAGCTTCTCATGGGGCACGAAGGACACGCCGCTGGTCTGCTCCCCGTCGCGCAGGGTGGTGTCCATGATTTCTATTTTGACTTGCTTTCCCATGCTTCTATCTTATCTTTATTTTCCACAAGGAAGTCGATGTCGTCCAGTCCGTTCATCAGGCAATGCTTCTTGTAGGCATTAATTTCGAAGGTCTCGCTACGGCCCGTTGCCTTGTTGGTCACGGTCTGGGCGGGCAGGTTCACTTCCACCTCAGTCTTGGGGTCGGTAGCGATGCTTTCGAACAGTTCCTTCAGGAAACCTTCGCTCACCACGACGGGAAGCACGAAGTTGTTCAGTTCGTTGTTCTTGTGAATATCGGCAAAGAAGCTGGAGATAACTACGCGGAAGCCATATCCGGCGATGGCCCAGGCAGCATGTTCGCGGCTGGAGCCCGAACCGAAGTTCTTGCCGGCCACGAGGATACAGCCGCTATAGGCAGGGTTGTTCAGTACGAAGTCCTTGTTCAGTGTGCCGTCGGCGTTGTAGCGCCAGTCGCGGAAGAGGTTGTCACCAAAGAACTTCTCCTCGCGGGTAGTCGCCTTAAGGAAACGGGCGGGGATAATCTGGTCAGTATCCACGTTCTCCAGCGGAAGGGGAACGCAGGTGGAGGTTATGATGTTGAATTTCTGTTTCATTATTCGTCTATTGAATGTTACGATACATCTTTTCTTTGTTCTCAATAAAGCGATGCTTTGCAGTCCCTAAAGCAGTGCTTTACGGACTACAAAACACTGTTTTAATCCAGCAATGTCCGCGGATCGGTAATCACGCCCGTCACGGCGGCCGCGGCGGCGGTCAGCGGACTGGCCAGCAGTGTGCGCGAACCGGGGCCCTGACGTCCTTCGAAGTTGCGGTTCGACGTGGACACGGCATACTTGCCCGCAGGCACCTTATCATCGTTCATCGCCAGACAGGCCGAACAGCCCGGCTGACGGATTTCGAAACCAGCTTCGGCCAATATCTTGTCGAGTCCTTCCTCACGTATCTGCGCATCGACCATCCACGAGCCGGGCACCAGCCAAGCCACCACGTGCGGAGCCTTCTTGCGTCCCTTGGCGATGGAGGCAAAAGCACGGAAGTCTTCGATGCGACCGTTGGTGCAAGCACCAAGGAACACGTAGTCCACTGTCTTGCCCAACAAAGACTCGCCCGGCTCGAAGCCCATGTAGCCCAGCGATTTCTTGAACGAAGCCTGTGCCGCCTCGCCCATGCCTTCGGTCGTAGGGATGTGGGCGGTGATACCCATGCCCATGCCGGGGTTGGTACCGTAAGTAATCATCGGATCGATGTCGGCGGCGTCGAAACGTACTTCCTTGTCGAAAACGGCATCGTCGTCGCTCTTCAGCGTCTTCCAATAAGCCACAGCCTTGTCCCACGCTTCGCCCTTCGGGGCATATTCACGACCTTTGATGTAATCGAAAGTTACTTCATCGGGTGCCACCATGCCGCCGCGTGCCCCCATCTCGATGGAGAGGTTACACAAAGTCAGGCGGCCTTCCATCGTCAGGCTGCGTACGGCCTCACCTGCATATTCCACGAAATAACCCGTAGCACCGCTGGTTGTCATCTTCGACATCATGTAAAGGGCCAGATCTTTAGCCGTCACTCCCTTGCCCAGCCTACCATCGACGGTAATACGCATCGTTTTGGGCCGTGTCTGGAGGATGCATTGCGAAGCCATCACCATCTCCACCTCGCTGGTACCGATACCAAAGGCTACGGCACCCATCGCTCCGTGGGTAGAAGTGTGTGAGTCGCCGCAGACGATGGTCATACCTGGCAACGTCAGTCCCCGTTCAGGACCTACGACGTGAATGATACCGTTCTTTGGATTCATCATGCCGAAGTGTGTCAAGCCAAATTCCTCGGCATTTTTAGCCAACGTATCTACTTGTGTACGAGAAACCGGGTCTTCAATCGGCTTGTCCTGATCGTGCGTCGGCGTGTTGTGGTCGGGCATGCAGAATATCTTCTCAGGACGGAAACAACGAAGACCGCGGGCACGCAAACCCTCGAAAGCTTGAGGACTGGTTACCTCGTGGCAGTAGAGGCGGTCGATGTAAAGCTGTGTAGGGCCGTCCTCCACCTTCTGTACCACGTGGGCGTCCCATATTTTATCAAAGAGTGTATTCATATCTATCAATGGATGCTATTAAAATCATGACTTAAATTTGTTGATACAGTCGATATAGGCCTCGACAGAAGCGGCGATGATATCGGTATTGGCACCGAAGCCGTAGTAGATGCGGTTGTCGTACTCCACCTGCATGTGTACCTTACCCATGTCGTCGCTACCCTTGCTGATGGCTTGGATGGTGAATTCCTTCAGCGTCATCTGGCGGTCGATAATCTTCTTCAATGCCTTGATGGCAGCATCTACCGGACCGTTTCCGCTGGCGGCCGCCTCGAACTTTTCGCCCGAGATATTCAAACCAAGGCTGGCTACAGAGCGAACGCCCACACCACTGGTCACTTGCAGATACTCCAACTTGATGCGATGGTTCTGTGTGCGGTCGGCACCGGCCAAGACGAGGATGTCGTCGTCGTTGATGTCTTTCTTCTTGTCGGCCAGCTTGAGGAATTCTTCGTATATTTTATCCAGCTTTTCTTGTGTCAGTTCTACGCCCAACACATGCAGACGGTTCTTCAAAGCAGCACGTCCGCTACGGGCGGTCAGTACGATGGAGTTGTCGTCGATACCCACGTCGTGTGGGTCGATGATTTCATACGTCTGTACGTTCTTCAACACGCCGTCCTGATGGATACCCGAAGAGTGGGCAAAAGCATTGCGTCCCACGATAGCCTTGTTGGGCTGCACAGGCATGTTCATCAGACTGGATACCATACGGCTTGTTGGATAGATTTTCTGCGTATTGATGTTCGTCTCGATGTCGATGTCCTTGTGGCACTTGATGATCATCGCAATTTCTTCCAGCGACGTGTTGCCCGCACGCTCGCCAATACCGTTAATGGTCACTTCCACCTGACGGGCGCCGTTCAAGACACCTGCCATCGTATTAGCCGTAGCCATTCCCAAGTCATTGTGACAGTGAGTAGAAATAACGGCGTTGTGAATACCGTCCACATGCTCCATCAGGTATTTTATCTTGGCGCCATACTCCGAAGGCAGGCAGTAACCTGTCGTGTCGGGGATGTTCACCACCGTTGCTCCCGCCTTGATGACGGCCTCGATGACACGGGCCAGGTATTCATTCTCCGTACGTCCGGCGTCTTCGGCATAGAACTCCACGTCGTCCACAAAGCGGCGGGCATACTTCACGGCAGCCACGGCGCGCTCGATGATTTCCTCACGATTGGAGTTGAATTTATAGCGGATGTGCGAATCCGAAGTACCGATACCCGTGTGGATACGTTTGTGTTTGGCATATTTCAAGGCTTCAGCCGCTACGTCGATATCTTTCTGTACGGCACGTGTCAAGGCACAGATGGTAGGCCATGTCACTGCTTTGGATATTTCAATCACCGAATTGAAGTCGCCCGGGCTCGAAATGGGGAAGCCCGCTTCAATAACGTCCACGCCCAACAGTTCCAGTTGCTTGGCCACTTGGATTTTCTCTACTGTGTTCAACTGACATCCCGGAACCTGCTCACCATCGCGGAGCGTTGTGTCGAAAATAAATAATCTGTCACTCATCTTGTATATCGTATTTATAGTTATGTCCAACAAAAAAGCCTTTCGCACTACGGAAGTGAGAAAGGCTTCATATATCATTCAACATACATATAATCACGCACGACACTCACTTCCGCTACATCTTCCTAGCAGAATAATAATGCCGCACAGCAGAATATATGTAAAGTTCTGAATCATCTTATCTTCTTTTTGACTTTAAAACGCTGCAAAGGTAGAGATTATTTCATAGCATGCAAACAAATCCGTTACTTTTTTCAATCAAAATGCGACATTCTATAACAATACGCATATTATTGCAGTTAATATGAAACGAATCGAGGCGTATCCTCTGTGGACACGCCCCGATCTTTTTTATTTCTTTATCGAAAGGTTATTTCTCGCAAGCATTGTCGCACGCCTTTTTCGGGCAGGATGCGTTCTCGCAATCGCCGGCACAAGTTCCGTTACAGGTTCCCTTGCAAACGCTATCGTTGGCACAACATTCTCCTGCGCCTTTTGTGCATGCAGAATCACAAACTTGCGTGGTCGTTTCCGAATTTGCCTCTGCCGCCTTCTTGTTGCCACAGGACATCATAGCCAACGAAAACACCAACGCTACAGCTAAAAATACTCTCGTCTTCATAAATCAATTCTTCTTTTTTTAATGTATTAATATAAATTTCAGCGCAAATATAGCGAAAGGTGAGAGCAGCGACAAACGAAACCGCAGTTTTCTAATCCTGTTTCTCCGCCAACCGCTGAAAGTCCGCTCCCGAAGGCGATTGGAAAACGCGAAGGTCGAACTCGGGAATAATGGCCAGCACATGGTCGAAAACATCGGCCTGCACACCCTCGTAGGGAATCCAATCCTTGATCGTAGAAAAGAAATAGAGCTCAATGGGCAAGCCGTGGTCGGTGGGTTGCAGATGGCGCACCATGCAGTTCAGTTCCTTATTCACGACGGGCAGGCTCTTGAGGTAGGCAGTGAGATAGGCGCGGAATACGCCAAGATTCGTCTGCCGGCGGCCGTTCACCAGCACCTCGTTATCGATACCGTTCTCCTCGTTGTAGGCGTGAACCACGGCTTCGGTCTGGTCGATATAGTCTTTCAGCAGCTGGATTTTGCGGTACTTCGCGAGCATCTCGGGCGTACAGAAACGTACGCTGGTCATGTCGATGTTGATGCTGCGCTTCACGCGACGGCCACCGCTCTCGCGCATGCCGCGCCAGTTCTGGAAGGAGTCGCTTACCAGCAAGTAAGGCGGGATGGTGGTGATGGTGTTGTCGAAGTTGCGCACCTTCACCGTGTTCAGCGTCACCTCGATGACCGTTCCGTCGGCTCCGTACTTGGGCATCGTAATCCAGTCGCCCACCTTCAGCATGTCATTGGCCGAGAGCTGCACGCCGCTGACGAAGCCCATGATGCTGTCCTTGAACACCAGCATCAGGATGGCGGCCGAGGCTCCCAGTCCGGCCAGCAGCGAGAGGGGCGACTTGCCCAGCAGTTCGGCCACGACCACGATGATTCCGATGGTCCACAGCGATACCTGCAACGTCTGGAGTAACCCCTTCAGCGGACGGTCGCGCATGGATTCCTTCTCGCTGTAGACCGTATAGGCAGCCTTGAGGAAGGCATTGATGAAGAAGAGAAAGGAAAGAATAATGACGATGTAGCACAAGCGTCGGATGAAGTTCAGCGTCGCCGAATCAGTGTCAGCAAAGACGATTGGTATGAACAGGTAGATGATGACGGGCGCCACCATGTGGCTGAGATAGCCCATCACGCGGCGGTCGAACAGGATGTCGTCCCACGTGGCCTTGGTCTTCTGCACCAGACGGGCGATGGCCCTGAGCAACACCTTGCGGCAAATAAAGTCGGCGACAAAGGCCAGGAGCAGTACCAGCATGAAAGCGATGAACTGGTCGAGCCAGTCGGCTGTGGCTGGGTTCATTCCCCAGCCTATCAAGAGTTCGTCAATACGTTTCAATAGTTCCATAAGCTAAATTCTTTATTTCATTTCCAGTATCCGCTGCACGTCCTCGCGCATCCACTGGTAGAGGTAGAGGCCCTTGTAGCCGTCGTTCTTCTTCAGCATCAGCTGGACGGCGGCCAGGCTGTTCTCGTAGGCGGTCAGTTCGTTGTGGAACTGCTCGTCGTGGACGGCCAGGCGGCGAATCTCCTTCTCACGCTCGCGGCGCAGCTGCGTGCAGACGGGGTTGAGCAGCTTCATCACCACGCCGTCCATCAGGTGATGGCCCTGAATGTAGAGGTAGGTCGTGTCCGGCGTCAGGCCGAGCTGCGTCAGTTCCTCGCCCAGGGCGTCGATGTGCTCGATGGCCTGCGGAAAGCGGGTGCGCAGTTCGGAAAGCTTGGCGTCGACGCGGCGGCGCACGTCGTCCAGGCAGCGGTAGGGATGGGCCAGGCTGACGTCCTGCAGGCGGACGCACTGGTTGAACTCGTACATGGGGAAGGTCGTGTTATCATGGCGGCGGTAGAACCAGATGTTCCACAGGAAGAGCGGATAGGCCAGTCGCGAATAGCGGCGCATGAACTCGGGGAAGTCGAGCAGCTGGCGGTCGTTCAACGTGGCCTGCACACAGACGTCGTGCAGGGTTTCGGCGTAGCACAGGTAGTTCTCGATGGCGTAGGCGTAGGTCTGCAGCACGTAGGGATTCTGGTTGATGCGGCGCGACAGGGCGGTAGCTCCCTGCATCAGGAAGTCGTAGTCGCTGTCCACGCAGGCAATGAGGCTGCCGCCCAGCTTGTCGGCGTTGAGCGTGTTGAGCAGCACGGTTTTCTTTCCCTTCGACAGCGAGGTCTGCGAGGGGAGCATCACCTGGAAGTAGCGTTCGTCGGTCTCGAACTCGGAGAGCAGCGTGCGCCAGAAGGCCACGTCGTCGTAGCTTTCGACGTAGGCCACAATGCGGCGGCGCTTCTTCGGCGGCGACAGGCGGCGGGCGGCGTCCAGGTAGTCGGAGGTGAGGTTATGGCGGAGAGTGAGAGACATAAAAATGAAGAATGAAGAATTAAGAATGAAGAATAATTGATGAATGGCGAAAGAAGAGACTGTACATTGTTAATTCTTCATTCTTAATTCTTCATTCTTCATTTCCTTTGTTATCTCGCTCACCTCCGTCACCGCATCGAGCCAGCCTTCCATGATGACGGCGGGCGAGTGGGTGGAAAGGATGAGCTGCATCTGCGGGTTCAGGCGGCGGATCATGCCGATGAGCTTCTGCTGCCACTCGATGTGGAGCGAGGCTTCGGGCTCGTCCATGAAGAGGACACTGTGGGTGCCTTCGCGCACGAGCACGGTGAGCAGGATGACGAGCATCTGCTTCTCGCCCGAAGAGAGCTTGTAGGGCAGCAGGCGTTCGCCGTCCTGATAGAAGGCGATTTCGTTGCTGCGGCGGTCGATGGTCTTGCGCGTGTAGCCGAAGAGCTCGTCGATCATGTCCTGGAAGCGGCGCTTGGGCAGGGAGAGCTGCGGGGCAAGGGCACGCTGCGCGTCGTCGTCGCTGCCCAGAAGTTCGATCATGCGGTTGCCCACGTTCACCTGATAGTCCAGGTAGCGGCGCTGCAGCAGGTAGAGCTGCCAGTCGAGCTCGGAACGCACGTTGGGATCGGCCATGCGGGCGGTGAAGTCGCCCATGACGAGCGGCCGGTCGTAGGAGCGGATGACGTCGTAGGGGATGGAGGTGGCGTCGGGGCGGTCGAAGTAGACGCGCACGCCCTCCAGTTCGCCGTTCTTCACCTCGCCCGAGGTGCGGTGCTCCAGGAATCCCACGGAGCGGTTCAGGATGGTGGTCTTGCCCACGCCGTTGATACCGGCCAGGATGTTGACGTCGGGACGCAGGTCCCAGGCCACGTTGTAGCGGTGCCACAGGCCGTCGATCTCGATGCGGCGGATATAGTTGGCTTGTACTTCCATATCTTGTTTCAGCTTGGTTCTACTGACGGCAAAGTTAGCACAAAGCGGGAGAAAAGCAAGGGCGTTGCGGGGAGAAATGAAAAATGAAAAAATAAAAATAAGAATATCTCGAAATAGAAAAGTGTCAGCATTTTGTCATTGCTTCGCTCAAAACAACTCTTATTTTTATATTTAGGTATAGTCTGAACACAGTGAAGAATCTCGCAAGCAGCTGTCTGTGCATTGAAATCCTTCACTGCGTTCAGGATGACATTGTATTTTGATTATGCCGTCTGTATCATTCTCCCCGAATTCGCAGTAATCGCGATGTATTTACTTTGTTTTTCCAAGTTCTTCCAGGGCCTGCCAATCGATCTGTGGGGGCTGTGTGGTATCATAAGCAGGCAGAGGGAAGCGTGTACCAGCTTGGACATTCTCGTTGAAAAAACCGCCCATTTTCAGGAACAGGGCCTTTCCGTCGGCAGTTTGTCCACCCGCATAGTCCAGACGCACACCAGCTTGTGCTGTGCCGTCGTTGGTAAAGGTTGCATTCAAAGGACGCACCCAACGGCCGTCTGTAGTACGTGCCCATTGGTTTTTAAATTGCACCTTACGTGTCAGATAGCCTTGTTCCGGATTGAAGTTTTCCAGGAAAGAATGGGGATGGGTGTACCATGTGTTGGTTTGTGGACGCAGGAACTCAGCAACCAGGCGCCACTCTCCTTCCTCCGTGGCATAGAAGTAGGCCGTGTATATCGTGTTGCCCTTTCCGTCGGGGCGTACATGCATCAGGAATGAGTATGTCGTACCTGCTTTCCACGGGTAAATCATAAAACTCTGGCCACCCGAACCCTCATTGCCAAACTCTCCGATTTTCACTCCATCGCCCTGGCGCAGCATGCGTATACGCTGGTTTTCGGGAATATTACGCGGGTCTTGTGTGTCAAACGGACTCCATACGGAAAAGAGGATGCGCCGTTCTGTCTTTGAGTTATATTGCATGCCAAAGTATCCTTCGCCAAAGCCTGCCGCCATATAGTAGCTATGCATCACTTCGCCCTCGTGTGGAACAGTCACCTCGTTATAGAACCATTCATAATCATTCCCCTCTGGTAGAGTATAACCCAAGTGCACAGACGGACCTCGCCGTCCCCAGTAGTTGGAGAAATCGTGTACACACGTTATGTTGCCATCTGTGTATGCAACCATCAGGTTGGTAATGTTGGCAAAGTTCCCGCCATCACGCTTCATGCCTTTGAGGTCCACACGGACATAACCGGGCTTACTGATCTTGATTTTCAGATTCCCGGCAACGGTCGGTTCGTCGCTGTCGAACTTGATGTCCTGTTCTTTGCCGTTGCATGCCATACGCATAGTGGCGTGACCTGTGCCTTGGAGCGATAGTGTGATGGTCTGCGGCTTGTCGACATGAAAGTATGCACTGACAGTGGTCTGAGGACTGTTCCAGTTTTCCACACCGTTATCCGAAATATGGACCTTATCAGCACGTTGGGTAACATAAGCATTGCCTGCCAAGGATACGGATTGCACCCGTGATTGTGCAAAAGTTGTAATACTTGTCAATGAAAAAAACAATATGGCCATGATGTGACCTAAAGTTAATCTATACATTTTCATGGTACGATTGAATTAATTATATGGATGATATTTGAATTAATCTCTCAAAAACATCTGCACATGAACAAGTGCACAGATGATAGACTTTTCAGTAAATCAGTGTGTAGTCTGGTTATTGACTGCCATCTGTCTGTTTATACATAATTTCATAGCAAAAATCGTAATAATCCTTGGAATCCGCAAGGATTTCTCCGGGAATCGTGTCAATACACTATCTATCTCGTAAAGGCGTTGTTTCCAAATTTTCAGCATCAACTCCAAACCTGTAAAAGTCGGTCAGAATACAAGGACAAAACGATGTTCTATGGCTAGTGACAATCCTCAGGCAGCTCTGGCATGGGCCATTGTACTAAAACTTGTACCAACGTGAATTCCATATCTTGGTTCTACTGACGGCAAAGTTAGCACAAAGCGGGAGAAAAGCAAGGGCGTTGCGGGGAGAAATAAAAATGGAGAACAGAAAGTTTACCATTTTCCATTCTCCATTATCAATTCTCCATTTACAGCGGGCTTCCGCCTTCGTCGCCGCCGGGTTCGGGTTTGGGCGTGGTTTCGGCCGTATCGGTACCACTGTCGCCGCCATCGGGAGTGCCGGAGGCGCTCTGGCCGATGGTTTTCTTCAGGCGGATGACGATGGCGTTGACGTCGTCAATGACCTTGCCCAGAGCCTCGCGCACGCCGGCGTCGCCAGTCACCATCTCGTTGACGGCGTACAGGGCGTTGATGGCTTTGGCCAGGGAGTTGAAGGCGTCGTCGGTGATGGGGCGCAGGGTTTTCATGCTCCACGACTGGGCACGGTCGCGCTCCGTGGCGGCACGCTTCAGGTAGATGGTGTTGAAGGCGGTGTTTGCCTCCTCCAGTGCGTCGGGCGCGTCGGCGAGGCCGATGGCGCCCAGGGCCGTGACGTAGGGCTCTTCGCGAAGCTTACCGATGAGATCGGTCAGGATACTCGTTTTCGAGGAATAGTCTATGTTCGTCAGGCGGCCCACCCCGCGGAAGGCGAAAGCCAGCGTGGCGCCCGCTTTTTTCAGACCGGCGTCGGACTGATAGGCGGCATGGGCCAGGATGATCTGTTTGTAGAAGTAGAACGCCCGATCGCGTTTCTGGTTGGCTGCAACAATCTGGGGCGTGTCCAGATAGGCTTTTTCGGAGTGAAAATAGTGCAACTCGTTGTCAACGGCCTCGGCAAAGGCGACACGCTGGGTGGCGAAGCCCTGCGCCTCGGCCACGTCGCGGGGAACGGCGTCGAGAATGTTGGTGACGAACTGGGCGTGTTGCGCGTTGCGGGCGTTGTGGCGCGAAAAGTCATAGAGAATTCCTTTCATAAGCATCTGTTGTTTTAGGGTCAGGCGGCCATTCCCGTTTTGGGAAAATGTCATCTCAACAAGATGAAGTTTTCCAGCTTTGGGAAAATGCCATCTCAGTGAGATGAAGCTTTCCAGCTTCGGGAAAACGCTATCTCAGCAAGATGAAGCTTTCCAGATTCGGGAAAATGCTATCTCAGTGAGATGAAGCTTTCCAGCTTTGGGAAAACGCTATCTCAGTAAGATGAAGCTTTCCAGCTTCGGGAACACATCATCTTAGTGATGGAATACAAATATAAGAAATTCTGACGCAAGCGGACTTAATTTATAGAAAAATCAGCCGATTCCTCTCAAAAAAACGTCGGGAGACGCCGGCTTCCGCAGAAACCGGGCCTCCCGACCTGACATCAGAGAGAATAGATGAAGAAAAAAATATGAAATTGGTTAGGGTAAAGAAGTTCTATCACTCGATGTAACTGTCCAGCGCGCCGTTGTAGTCCACCTCCTTGGCGGGATAGACCCACGTCCACTGGTTGCCTTCCTCGGGCTTCACGCTGACGGCGAACTGGGCGTGGAAGCTGCCCGTGGGATGGGCGTGGCGCTCGATGGGCAGGCGCCAGCGCTTCAAGTCGAACCAGTCGAAGCCTTCGCCCCAAAGCTCGATGCGACGATAGAGCCTGACTTCTTCCAGCAGGTCGGCGCCCGTCTTGGTGCAGGCATACTGCGGGTCGCGGCCGCTGTCCTTTACCAGCGCCTGCATCAGGGCCTGCACGTCGGCGTCCTTGCCGCCCAGGCGGCAGAGGGCTTCGGCCTCGATGAGGTACATCTCCGCAGAGCGGAAGTGATTGAGCTGGCCCACGCCGGGCTGGCCGGTGCAGAGAAACTTGAACTGCATGTAGGCGTAAATGAGACTCGAAGAGAAGAGCTTCGAAGCGTAGTCGCGGCGAGCGCGCTCCAGCAGAGGGCCGGCGGTGACGCGACCATTGGCCGTGTTGTAGGCGTCGCCCTCCTGTGGGGCGAGGAACATGCGGCGGCGCACGTCGGTCGCAGGAATGCGGTCGTAGAGCTCCTTGCTGATGGCGCAGGGATAACTGCGGCAGATGTTGGCGCTGGAGTTGCTACCCTGCTGGGCGAAGAAGGAGAAGTAGTAGAGCGTCTGGTCGGGAGCGCTGTAGCTGCTCCAGATCCATTCACGGTTGGGCGTACTAAACCCGCCGTCTACGTAGTCGGCGTTGCTCATCAGCGGATAGTCCTTGCGCGCCAGGGGCGCATACTTGGCGGCTATGGCCCAGTCCTCGCGCGTCAGGGCGGCACGGGCATAGATGGCGTAGGCCACGGCAAGGTCGGGGCTGTGGTTGTCGTCGCGGGGGCGCGTCAGGCCGCTGCGCGTATAGCTGTCGATGGCGGCGTCGAGGTCGGCATAGATCTGCGTGTAGACTTGCGCCAGGGTCGAAGCGGCTAGATCGCCGTCCGACGTGTCGATGCGCAGGGGCAGGCCGCGCGAGGCGCCCTGGTTGCTGTCCGCCCAGCGGTGGCAGTAGAGCTGGCTGAGCATCAGGTAGGCGTAGGCGCGGACGGTGAGCGCCTGCGCACGGATGAAGAGCCGTTCTTCTTCCGCCCCCACAGCCTTGTCGATGTTGGCCAGGATGCGGTTGGCGTTGCCCACGAGCTTATAGTAGTAGAACCACGGATAGTAGCAGTAGAGCACGGAGTTACGTTCCATGTACGTGGCGTTGATGATGGGCGCCCATCCCGTCAGGTTGCACTTCTGGAAGTCGTTGCCCGGATAGTTGCCATACCAGGTCTTGATGGTCCCCTCGCCGTTGACGCCCTGCTGTCCAAGGTATTGCTGGGTCATCATGAGGCAGAGTCCGTTGACGGCCATGCGGGCGTTTTCGGTCGTTTCGAAGACGGTGCCCGTGTCGGTAGACGACTGCGGCAGGGTGTCGAGGTAGTCGGCCGAACAGGCAGACAGCAGCGCTGCCGCGGCGGCCAGGAAAAATCTATTTTTCAGTTTCATACGAATTCGGTGTTTACGGTTTTACAAAGTCACACTCACTCCCACGGAGAAGATGCGCGGCGTCACGAGGTAATTGCCCTGTCCGCCAGAGAAAGACTGCTGGGGGTTCATGCCCTGTCGGGCGGTGAAGGTCCAGAGGTTCTCGCAGTTGACGTTCAGTCCCATGGCCTGTAGCCCCATGCGGGTAACCCACGCCTGCGGCAGGCGGTAGGCCAGGGTGATGTTCTTCACCACCAGATAGTCGGCCGAAGTGAGCCAGCGGGAAGAGACGGCATTGTTGTCCGAACTCAACGTACTGTTGATTTGCGGTATGCCGTCCTTCCGGATGCGGTCGGGCGAATGTTCGTCCATTCCTTCGGGAGCCTTCGCCCACGACTGCATGATGTCGGCATGATAGTTGCTCGGGCTGGTGCCGGTAGTCATCAGCGACTGGTAGACACCGTCCATCGTCTTTCCGCCCAGCGAATATGTGAAAAGAGCAGAGAGAGTGAGCGATTTGTAGCCGATGGTGCCCGTAAAGCTGCCATACACCGTGGGGAGGGCCGACCCGTGGAATTCCCGCTGGCCGTAGGTAGTGTTGGTCACGTAAGGAACGCCGCCAATCACCGTTGCCTTTTTGGTGATGTCAACGCCGCTCTGTTTGTTGCCCAGCGTCGTGCCGTCGGGCAGGGTGACGTAATAGTCCTCCAGATTGGCTTTGTAGAGCGAATTGCCCGTCAGCTGGTCCACGCCTTCGAAAGTGTAGGTGAAGAATTCGTAACGGCTCTTGCCTTCGACAATCTTGTAGGGACCGGAGATGATGCCATCCTTGTTCTGATCGGGCAATTTCACGATCTTGTTCTTCAACCAGGTGGCGTTGGCCGCCAGGTTAATGGTCCAGTTCCGGTTGCGGAAGACATCGACGTCGGTATTCACCTCGATGCCGCGATTGGAGATGGTTCCCAGGTTGCGCGTCACGGTCGACTCGGCGGCAGAGGTCGAAGTGCCACCGGCCGAAAGAGGCAGGTAGATGTCGAACAGAAGATCTTTGTTGCGCTTGTCGAAATATTCGGCACTCAGATTCCAGCGATCGAAGAGGCGCGCCTCGACGGCCACACCGTAGGCCTCACCTGTTTCCCACTTCAGGTCGTAAGAGTCGTTCTGCGTCAGGTAAAGTGCTCCTTTATGCGCGTTCTGCTCCACGGAGTAGAGGCTCATGTAGGCGTAGTATCCGGCTCCGGCGTCGTTGCCCACCTGGCCGTAGTTGGCGCGCAGCTTCAGGTCGTTCACCCAGCTGACATCCTTCATGAAATCTTCTTCACTGATGATCCAGTTGGCTCCCACGCTGCCGAAGTTACCCCAGCGGTTGTCCGGATGGAAACGCGAGGAACCGTCGCGGCGGAAAGATACTTCGAGATTGTAGCGGTCGCGGTAGTTATAGCGGATGCGTCCCAGGTAGCTTTCCGTGCGGTAGTTGTTCTCGTAGCTGTCCAGGCTGGTCATCTCGGTGAAGTTGCTGAAATTGGGACGTCCGGCAAAAATCTGCGACGTCTTGAATCCATACAGATAATTATAGTTATAGGAGAAATTCTCGTGCGCCAGCAGCACGTCCAGCAAATGCCCGCCGAAGAGATGCGTCCACTTCAGCTGCTGTTGGAAGGTGTAGCTCTTGTAGCGGTAGAGTTCACGGCGTCCGCGGCCGTTGCTACCCTTTCCGTTGCCGATGATGGCGTTGTCGTAAGCCGTATTGTCCGACTGACTCAGGTTCATGTCGCCCTTTACGGTGAACGTGAAATCCTTCAGGAACTTAACGTCCATATAGGCGATGCCCTGCAACGTATTGCGTACGGTCTCGTTCTTGTCCAGTTCGTTTTCCCATACCACGTGGCGGTCGGCATACTGATTGCGGGTAGCTATCTCAACGCCCTTGTCGTCGGTGTAGTAGCCGGGATCGTACTGTCGCTGCCCGTCGGCCGTCAGGCGGTAAGAGCCATCGGCGTTATGCAGATGAACAGGGTAAATGGGCGCAATCTGGCGGCAATACATGAAAGCATTGGTGAACGACGCATCCTGGTCGCCAGCCGTAATCTGGGAATTCTGATGGCTGCCCGACAGGTTAACTCCCGCCTTCAGCCAGCTCACTGGCGCCACATTGACCGACACACGAGCTGAAAGACGATCGAAGCTCGAATTGCGCACGTAACCCTCTTCATCGAGGTAGCCCAGCGAGAAATAATAGTCGCTCTTCTCGTTGGCTGCATTGCCGCTGAAGAGATATTCCTGACGGTATCCGTTGCGGATAGACGCCTTGTACCAATCGAGATCTTCAGCGTAACCGGGCAATATCTGCACGCCTGCAGCCAACCGTCCATCAGCATCAAACAGCTCTTTGTCGGGCTTGTTGAAAATGTTCAGGTAAAGCTGCTCGCCAATCAAATTTTCGCTAGCATAGCGGGCTGCCACGTCGGGAGCGTCTCCTGCGGAAATGCGGGCGTTACGCAGGTTCTGCCAGCTGGCTTCCATAAACTGCCGCGCATCCGTACGGGCATATTCCTTGATGCCTCGCGTGTAGATACCCTGATTCACCTTCAGATTGAAACTCAGCTTTCCAGCCGTACCTTTCTTGGTGGTAATCAGAATGACACCATTCGAAGCACGATTACCATAAAGAGCGCACGAAGCGGCATCTTTCAGCACAGACATACTTTCAATATCAGCAGGATTGATGTCGGCGATACTTCCGCTGAAGGGAACGCCGTCCACCACATACAGGGGCGAGCTGGAACCGTTCACCGTCCCGATGCCACGAATACGGATCTCAGGCGAGCTGCCCGGCGCTCCGTAAGTGCTGTTGATCTGCACACCTGAAGTGCTTCCTTCCAAAGCGGAAGTAACGCTCGAAGCAGGGCGCAGCTCGATCTGCTTCTGATCGACAGAAGAAATAGCTCCCGTCAACGACGAACGTTTGGCCGTACCGTACGCCACCGTAACAAGCACTTCATCAAGCACTTGCTGATCGCTCTCCAACACAACTTCCACGCGGTCGCTCACCGGCACCTCACGTGTCTTCATACCAACGAACGAGACTACCAGCATCTTGGCTGAAGCCGGTACATTGTCCAAGGCAAACTTGCCATCCACGTCCGTCACTGTACCTTGCGAGGCTCCTTTCACCAGCACCGAAGCGCCGATAACAGGCTGTCCGTCTTCCGCAGAAGTAACCACGCCCGTCACTTGCCTCACTTGTGCCCAAAGCGCTCCCGCACCCAGGCACACACACATAATCAATGTCAAAACTCTCTCTTTCATAAAATCACAAAATAGCGTATTGATAGTATAGATGGTTAATCTTGTCAAAATCCAGCCATTGCATCGCTTAGTGATGACTTTCGACGGCAAAATTATAGGATAACGCACAAGCGGACAAGCAAACCCGATGTACATAAGAAAGAGTAATAAATCACTGTTTTTCAAATAGATAAATAGCTAAACGATAATGTACACGATGTACAAATAACAGTAGACGTCCTCCAAAAGCAAAAAAATAGAGCTTCACGAGGAAGTTTCAGACTTTCTGTATATATTGGCAATAATTATGAGAAAAGTTCTATTATTCCTTTTGTTTGCCTCATGGCTAAGTGCGTGCAACCACCGCCACGAAGAATTCCCGAGCTTATTTTGGGACAGCATTGCCCTGCACGACTCCGTTCTATTACCAGACAGTCTGCTCGACAAAGGGCTACAGCAGGCCATCGAAGCAGACGATTCGCTTCACATCAGCCTCATCTATTTCTTCAAAGGGAAAAAGCTACATCAGGATTTCTTCCTGCTACGCGCTCAGGAGTGTTACGAGAAAGCCCGCCAGTACCTCCCCACTCCATCACCGTCGCGCCTGCAAATGGAGCTGGACATCGCGCAAGCTGACTTTTGCCGCTTCAACCATTTCGCCTCACAAGAGACACGCCTCTTGAACAAAGCCCTCGACAAGGCCTTGCAGGAACAGGACAGCCTGATGCTGGTACGCATCGGCCTCATCCGAAGCAGCCGCTTCAAAAGCAAAAAAGAATTTGACCAAGCCTTGGCAGAACTACGCATAGCCGACCGATACGCCGCTTCCGTCAGCATTGAAAAGCAAGCTGAACTACAAGCCGAAATGGCCGTAGTCCATCTTTATATGGAGCAACCCGACTCCGCCCTGGCAGACATCGAACGTGCTATCGCTACAAGTGCGGGGCGACAGAATTTCTACCGAACCTTCTGCAAAGGCATCCGATTCCACATCGCCCGCAACGACTCGGCACACTACTACTTCCGCCAGATAGCCGAAATGTATCCCCTGTCTCGCAAAACGGATGCCTACCGCTATATGTCTGAAGCCCTATACCATCGCGGTGAAAGCCTCAAAGCTTTTGATTTCTTGCGCGAACACGTGCGCTATCGCGACTCGCTCGATGCTGATAAAAAAGCCGAACTATTGGACAAAGTACACGCCATCAGCGAATATCGCAAGCAACAACAACAGATCGAAAGAAGTGAAAGCCAACTGACACGTCGCATACTACAAGTCTACCGTCTGGCTATTCTCGTTGGCTTTCTCGTCATTTTGTGGGGAGTCTACTACATCTACACCCGCCGCCGTCAGGCCTTGCTCAACCGCGACCTGATGCAAGCACAACTATCCCGACAGGAAATGGAAATACGCTATCTGAAAGAACAGGAAGCAAAGGAACAACTCGAAAACGCCCAACTAACCCAGAAGATAGAATACTTTAAGCAGCTGAACGAAATCACCATTCCCCTGCTCATGCGCAGTCGAAACCAGGCAGGTGCCCTTCACCTTTCCCAAGAAGACTGGCAAACCTTACGCAACAATACTGACGCTTGCTTCGACAACTTCACCCGACGTTTACGAACAACTTATCCACAACTAACGGATGAAGAGATTGACTTTTGCTGCCTGGTGAAAATGGAACTTCCCTTGGCCATACTGGCAGAAATCTACCACATAGCCAAGGGAAGTATATCACGTAAGAAAATGCGCCTGAAAGAAAAGATTGGCATTACCGACAGCAGCTTCGATGAGTTTGTTACGGGATTCTGACTCCCCTTACTCACCGCCTTTCATATCTTCAAAGTATGTGTCGAGCAACGACTTGGCAGCTACAAACGAGGTCAGGTTGCCTTGCAGAACCTGTTGTTCACGATCGGCCAACAAAACTTCTATCTTTGGATTGTGGTAAAAGCTGTCGCGCAGGTGTTCGTTGATGCTTTCGTACATCCAATACTTGCTCTGCTCGTTGCGGCGATAGACAAAATAACCGTTCTCTTTCACGAAATCAATATAGTTATAAACCATGTCCCAGATCTCCTTTATACCCAAGTTATAGAAACCTGAATAGGTCAGCACTTGGGGTGTCCATCCACTCTCGGGAGCAGGGAAAAGATGGAGGGCATTGCGGAACTGAGCGGCTGCCAAACGGGCGCGTTCGATGTTGTCGCCATCGGCTTTGTTGATGACAATACCGTCGGCCATCTCCATGATGCCACGCTTGATGCCCTGTAACTCGTCACCCGTACCCGCCAACTGGATGAGCAGGAAGAAATCAACCATCGAATGAACAGCCGTCTCGCTCTGTCCTACCCCCACGGTCTCGACAAAAATCTTGTCATAGCCGGCAGCTTCGCAAAGGATAATGGTTTCGCGCGTCTTGCGTGCAACTCCTCCCAACGACCCTGCCGAAGGGCTGGGACGAATAAAGGATTTCGGATGGACAGAAAGCTTCTCCATACGAGTCTTGTCGCCCAAAATACTGCCCTTGCTACGCTCACTACTGGGGTCAATGGCCAACACGGCCAACTTTCCTCCATATTGTTCGAGGACATGAAGTCCGAAAACATCGATAGACGTACTCTTACCAGCACCTGGCACACCACTGATGCCAATGCGGACAGAATTGCCCGAGTAGGGAAGGCACTTCTCGATAACCTCCTGAGCCACGGCCTGATGCTCAGGCTTTACACTCTCGACCAAAGTCACAGCCTGACTTAAAACAGTGACGTCACCTTTCAGGATGCCGTCCACATAGTCGGCCACGGTCAGTTCGCGTTTCTTACGCCGCGGACGGTTCTTCAGATAAGGATTCACGGACGAGGGTTGCTCAACGCCTGCGTTGACGGTCAAGCCCTTGTATTCAGCACAGTTTTCAGGATGTTCCATGGTTATTTGGCTTTAATGTTGATTTCTACTTTCGGCTGCGTGGGATCGTTCGTAATCAGCAACAGACGCAAGTGACGACGATGTTTGCCTATATTCTTCTTTGTAACAGAAACACGCAAGCGGGTGGATTCACCAGGTTGGAGGACGGTCTTCTTCAAGCTGACGCCCACCGCTGGGTGAAACACCTGAAGCTTACTGATCTGAAGAGGCGAACGACCTGTATTGGTCACGGTAATGTCTTGCCGCGCACGTTTCTTCTTTGCCAAGTCGCCGCTCAAGTCGATGTCCTCGGCCGAAAGGCGAATGGCAGGAGCATTCAGGCGCTCTGTCTCCGTCAACCCAGAAAAATCAGGTAAAAGGATAGCAGAAACGGGCAGTTCATTCTCCTCACTGACTTTATCGCCCAAAAAGCGAGAAAGGTAAACAGACGACTGGGTCAAACCCAAATCGGTCAGTTTCTCAGAGTTCAATGTCAAGGTCAGCGTACCACGTTCGCCCTGCTGCAAAACCTCAGGTTCGGCTTTCATCTCCAGATAGGGTGGCAAGTGCATCAGGACAGGTTCATAAGGCTTGTCGGAGAGATTTACCACACTGAGATATACCACAGGATGCTCGCCATGCTGCACGTCAGGGAAGTTTATCTCGTTTTGGTCGATGCGTATTTGTCCTACCAGATAGGGATGGGTACGGGCAAAGTCCTTGATTTCCGTCACCACCTCACCGTCGAACTTCAGATACACCAGATTGGGTGATGCATTGGTGAATATGGCCACGGCCTTCTGAAAATGTCCCAACGCTTCGGCATCGAAAGTCACTTCCACCGTTCCCTTATCGCCAGGCGCAATGGGAGTCTTTGTCCAGCGGGCGGCCGTACAGGCACAATCGGGTTCCACCTCGGAAAGCACCAAAGGCTCGTCGCCCGTATTGGTGATGGTGTACTGCACGGTTACAGGACGCTTCCATTCAATCTGCCCCAAGTGTTGCATTTGGGTGCTCGAAGTGAAGCGTGCCTGTGCCGAAAGCGTAGCCGTCAACCCCATGCTCAAAGCAATTATCGCAAAAAATCGTTTCATCTATTTCGTCTTTATCTTTATTACTTGCCGCAAATTTACAAAATTCAAGCCGAAGAAACATCCTGCTCTACATATTTTAGGCAAGTTTTTGGTTTCCCTACTCATTCCTTCACCTGCAGAGGTGTACCAGCTGAGGAATGGGCAGCCATCTCGGGCGCATAGGCGCATTGGACGGTAGCAAGCCCCGATTGGTAGGTGCCGACTTGCGAAACACGGCAGCTGTACTCCAATACGTAGGTACCCTTGCCCAGATGGTCGAAGAAGAAACGCGTCGAAGCATCCTTCGTCTCGGCATAATAGCCGAATCCTCCCATCCAGCGGTAGCCAGAGAGCGTGGCGGTCGGCTCGAGGCAGGCGGCACGGCTGTCCTTCAGCTGAACGTAATCCATGGCGCGGTCAAGACGAAGCACAAGGCGGATGACCAGCTTGTCGCCTACGCGAAGGCCGCCTTCCTTTTCCAGCGGATGGAGTTCCGAACGGCCAAAGGCTGTTTTACGCTCGACAAAGCATTGCTTTTCGATGGACAAACCAGTGCTTTGTGCTCGGACATCGGCCACGGGCGAAAGATACTGAGCATAGACGGCTCCCCAAGCCATGCCTTCGTCGTGTTTCTCCACTTCGAGGGTACGGGCGTTGAGGGCGGCGTTGCCTTCCTCGTAAGTTTCCTTGATGTATCCCAAGCCTTGCAACGAGCGGGCGGAAGCGTCAGTAGTACGGAGGCGTTCATGCCCCAAGGTGAGAGTGACGTCGCCACGGTCGGCCAACCAATTGCGGCCGTTGCACAAGAGGGCATAGATGGCGTCGGCCGAGGCGACGGGCGTATTCCATTGGGTGGTCTGCTTCTGCTTCAGCAACCAGCGCTTCATCTCCTCAATGACAGATGCGTTGCCTTCGAAGCGCGACAAGGCTTCCATGGCGGCCACGTGGGTAGTGACAGGCATCATGCCCCAGCTATAATAGCTGTCGTTGAAGGCGAAGTGGGCGCCCATCGTCTTTTCCTGCACAAGGTGCTCCTTGAGTGAGGCTTCGAAAGCTTGGGCATCGGCCTTGCGACCTGCGGCTTGCAGGATGACGGCGGTTTGCGCCTTGCGTTGTATGGAGGCCGTGGTCAGCTGGCGGGGCAGAAGCGAGAGGAAGTAGTTGTGTACCTCCTTGTCAGCCTGCTTCATCGCATCGGCATCCATAGCCAGCAGATAAAGGTAGTCGAAGGCATCGGCCGAAAGGGCGGTTATCTGCGTGCCCTTGCGTTCGGCTTCGCGTAGGCGTTTGTACTCCTTGAGGGCTTCCTGATGCAGGTAGGCAAAGGCACGTTGCTTCATCGCCGAGGCATCGGCGTCGAGCGGGCTGCCTGTCAGCAGGGGCAGGCGCACAAGCAGAGTGGCGATGTAGGTGGTGATGTCGCGACTGCTGCCCATGCCTTTGTACCAGCTCCAGGCGCCGTCTTCGCCTTGCAATTCCTTCAGGCGGGTAAGGGCCGAGAGAGTGAGGTTGCGTTGGCGGTTGGCGTCGAACAGCTGTACGAGGCGTTGCATGCGCTCCGTATCCGAAGTGGCTTCGGCCAGCCAGGGCGTTTCACTCAACAACATATTTTTCAAATCCTCATTTTGCTCCAGACGGCTGAGGAAAGTTTCCTTGCTCTGCCCGCTGGCTTGCCAAGCCTCGATGACTTCGCGGATGCGCGGTTGCGACTGGGCGATGGCGGCGGCCAAGGTATTGGCATAATAGGTTACGGCCCACGAGATGGCATTCTCGCCGTCGGGTTGCGTCAAGGAAGGCAGGGCCTGTATGGCCATCCAGGCAGGGTTGCCCGTCACCTCGACGGTCAGGCGCCGTTGGGTGGCGGTAGAGCTGTTGTGATTGAACAACGTATCGAGGCGGAGTGTGCAGGCGTCGTTGCCCTTCAGGTCGAAGGTCAAGGTTTCCGTCACATACTCCTGATTGCTGAGCACGGGGAGAACATGCTGCTCGCCGTCGCTGAAGTTACCTCCATCGGCCGTGAGGCGTACGCCCAGCAGGGGATAACGGTCGTCCACATTGAAGGCGAAGCCGACGGCGGCGTTGCGGCCGGCTTCCGCTTCAAACTTTTCGCGGCGGGTCAGGATGACTTTTTCGGTTGTGGGGTCGAACAATTGTAATGTCACACGCCCTTTTATCGTGCCCTCGGTCAGGTTGCTCACCGTGGCGGCCACCTGAGCCTGGTCGCCCATGCGGAAAAAGCGCGGCAGGTTGGGGCGCAGCATGAATTCCTTGGCGCTGACAACCGATGCTTCGAGCAAACCTGTCTGCATGTCCTTCGTGTGGGTATAGCCGCGGAAGTTCCATCGGGTCAGGCTTTGCGGCAGGGTGAAGGCCACAACCACTTCGCCCCGTTCGTTGGTGCGGAGCTGGGGATAGAAGAAGGCCGTCTCGGCAAAGTTGGTGCGGAGGTCGGCATCGGGTTGGAGGGTTTCGGCGGTATTCACCACTTCTTCTTCGAACAAGACATCGTCGGCCGTAGGAGGTGCGTAGGCGACTTCCACGGCAAGGCCAGCTTCTTCTTTCGTATTGAAAATGGCGTTGGAGGCAGACTTCTGCAAGACGGTTCCTCCTACCAAGGTGGGTGTCCGGCTGGAACCGTATCCTACGACGAGAGCGTCATCTCGTATCTCTATGACCTGAGGTATCAGCCACGGCGAGCAGAAGCGATCGAACGACCAGCCAGGTATTTTCCAGTCGGGTATCGTGAAGTAGGGCGACAGATAGAGGCGACTGGCCGTATTCAGACGCACATTGCGCCAGTCGAGTTGCGGAGCGAAGAAGACGCCCCATGACTGACGGTTGGGGTAAAGCTTGTCGAGCGAAGCGTCGTACATCAACGCCAGCATCTCGGCCGAGGCGGGCAGGCCTTCGGGCGTAGTCACCACAAGACGCCATTCTTCCTCTTGACCGGGGCGCAGGCGGTCGCGGAAGACTTCCCACTTCATCTGCAGGGTGCGGTTGGGCTGGGTACGTTTCAAGAAAGCGGTTTGGCTATACAGCTCGCCTTCCTTCAGGGTGTTGAACAGGAGCGTAACGCTTTCGTCGTAACTGTCCAGGTAAGACATCTCGACGCTCATCAGGGTGTCAGAGAGTTGCAACAGGCGGCTCTCCACGCGCTTGCCACCTGTAAAGACATCCATCCATACCCAGGCGTCCTTGAACGAAGTACCCAGACAGAAGGAGGCCTTTTCACCAGCAGCCACCTCCATCTTCCGTTCGTGGAAGAAGAGAGGGGAGTGGACAGGTGGACGGCGGTCTTCTTTCGAGAAGAGGACGAACGAAGCGGTACTCTCCACCCGATGGCCCAACGAGTCGGTAGCCCATGCCGTCAGGCGATAACGGCCTGAAGGTACATTATGCCAAGTGTCTGAAGGATTATTTTTGCCTGTGAGACATCGCCCGCTCAAGGTGGGCTTGGCATCCTTTGTTATCAATTCTCCATCTTCCGTTTCAGGCTCGATACGCCAGTCAGCAATCAGTGTGAGGGGCGACATTTGGGGATTGGAAGCATGAATCATCCATTGGGTAGTGTCTTCCTTGCACACTTGCGTGGGGATGGATGGGTTCAGGTTGAATGCCTGCGAGCTGGCCGAAAGAGTGTAGGAGGCAGTTTGCGTTTCGCCTGCCTCGTCGGTAACGGCCGCTTCTACTTCGAAAGTATAACCTTGTCTGACTTGCCAGGGCTGAAGAGCCTTTGCCACTTCGCCTTCCAAATGGATGTCGATGGCAAAGCGACCTTGCGCATCAAGCCGAACAGTGTCGGCCTTCAGCATTTTGTCCGTATTCAGATAGCCACGCAGGCGGTCATATCGTTTTAAGTTCCAGGCCAGTGGCATCTCCTGAACAGAGGCCCCACTGAAAGCCTTCACTTCGCCACGAAGAGTTACTGTTTCGCCCAGACAATAGGGAATGGTGACGGGCTGGAAGGTGATTTCGAACGTCGGGCGTTTGTATTCTTCCACCTGGAAGCGAGCGGCACCCGATATATTTCCTTGGGCACGCACCATGAACTGACCGTTCAGACAAACGGAAGGCAGAGCAAAGTCGACGGTAAAGGAACCAAACTCATTGGTTTGTACACGTCGGGTGGCTATCTGTTTGAGGTTGGCATCGAGCAACTCCAGGTTCACCCATTCACCCTCTACCACTTGGGCACTGTTTTTTCCTTTATTATATATAACTCCTTTCAAGTAAACGGTCTGACCAGGGCGATAAATGCTTCGGTCGGTGAGGAGCGAAAGTTCGTAGCGATTATCGGTCAAGGGTCGTGAAGAGCGGCTCAAATACACACCTGTAGAAGGCAGTGCCGTGTCTGTTCCTTTACTAAGGGTATAGCAGGTGTTATAGTCATACTTTTCAAGCGTCACAAGGGCTTTTCCCTGCTCGTCGGTCACGACTTCCTTCAGCAGGCGGCGGTTCTCTTCGTCGCTCGATGAATAGAAGCAGACGCAGACGCCCCCTTCAGCATGGCCACTACGACCGTCGAGTGTGGTCACTTCTATCTGTCCTTCGCCCAAGTCGAGCGTCAGGGCACGCAGGCGGCTCACAGGCAAGAGGCAACGGCTCGTGCGGCCATTCTTGGCTTGAGGAACGACTTCCACAACATAGACACCCGCCTCCTGAGGTACAGGCAAGGGCAGGTTTGTGATGCTCTCCAGATAAGGAAGATCAGCCTCCGACTTATGTTCAGCAGGCAAAGGATTCAAAGTGAGTTGCCGACTATAGACTCGGCGAGGCGACAAGCTACGGAAAGTCTTGTCGTTATTGCAATCATAGCGAGTAGAATAGCCACTCAGGTTCGTGGCATAGATATTCAATGTGACAGGTGCATCCATCGTACGATAGCGCACGCGCAAATCCAAGGTATCGCCTGGATAGCCTATACCTTCGGCAGAAATAGCCAGTTGCGGGCGCAAGAGTTCAGCACGTAGTTGCTTCATCTGCCCGATGCGCGCATAGGAAGCATAGCGGCGAATAGCCTCATCGCACAGGCGGATGGCCTCGCCCACACTTTGTCCTTCACCTCCACGGCTCATCCATTGGGCCTTGCGTAAGTAAACTTCGGCACACAAGGGACGGTCGGCATAGCGAGTCATCAATTCGTCAAGAGCTTGTAGATAAGCAGCCTCATCCTGCGAAGCACTACCATTCTTCCACTCCCAATAATCGAGCGTGGCCAGCAGACAGGCATCTGCTCCGTCAGGGCGAGCAGCATAGGTATCCATCATCTGCAGGTAAAAGTGTTCGACGCGTATCTGCATCAAGGAGTCGGCTCCCGCTCCCGTCATGGATTTCAACGCACTGATAGCTCTATGCGCCAGCAGGTGATAGAGATCGTGCCCGTAGTAAGCACTCTGTTCGCCCTGCTCCACAAAAGGCTGATAGCCGTCTGTCGAGGTCTTGATGAGCCTATCGACATCGTGGGTCGAAGCCAGAGCATGAGCATCCACTTTCTCCACAAATTGGCGAGGTGTCCATTCGCGAACGTCAGCTGGTTGTTTGTCCGTAGCCAAGTCTGTTCGTGCGGCAATGACACGACGGTTATTCTGCCAATAGCCGGCATATTCACTCGCCAAAATCGAATGAAGGATGGCACGGTCGGTTTCATTTGTTTCCGTAGCGGCCCATTGCTCCATCTCGTTCAGGCGTGTATAAAGACTGTCTGGAGTCAGACGCTCCTGAAAAGCGGCCCGACAGAGATAGGCCTTCAGCAGTTGTGGCGAGTTTTTTTCGGCCAATGCTTTCTGGCAGATTTCACCTGTCAAATTCACGACTGTCTGTGGCAGACTCTTTTTTTGTGCCTGCTCCACTTGCTTCCATAATTTTTCGTACGATTGTGCTTGGGCGCATATCCCCCATCCAAGGAGCATGCTCCACAAAGCAATCTTGCAGATACATTGTAAACCTCTCATAAGCATTTCCCTTTCATTCGTTCTCTAATAGATGTCTGTTCAGTTTTTGAATATATTACTTAGAACAAAGAAAAGGATTAAAGTTTAAACAACCGTATCTTTTAACTGAAAAAGTCTGAAAATAAAGAAGAAATAGGGAAGCACGCTTCATGCGTAGCTGTGCATGCCTCCCAAAAGGAAATTGACACCAAAATAAGTAATCAGCACACAAAAAAAGGCCACCACACTGAATACGTGGAAAAACAACGGACGGCGGAAGCAGGGCAACGAAGCAGGATGGAGCGCCAGGGCATAGACAAGCATCGTGACCAGCGCCCACACCTCCTTGGGGTCCCATCCCCAGTAGCGGCCCCACGACACATTGGCCCACACGGCGCCGATGAAGATGCCTGCCGCCAGCAGGAAGACGGCCGGATAGAGCAGCAGGCGGCTCACCACCTGAAGACGCTCCACCTGAGCTTCACACTCCCTGCGCGAAGCAAGCAGAACCAAAGCCGCCACCCCATTGAGCATGACGAAGGCCAGCAGGGCGTAGGCCACCATGATGACCGCCACATGCACACTGAGCAGGGGCGAGGCAAGGACAGGCATCAGTTGGCCCACCTGCGGATTGCGTTCGCCCAGCATGGACACCACCAACGCCAACCCACATACCAGGAAGCCCAAAGGGAGCGCCAGGGGCAGGCGGCGATGGAAGACAAGGGTGAGCAGGGCGGCACAAAGGGCCAGCAAGTGCATCGTCTCGTACCCGTTGGACATGGGCAGGTGACCGCTCACCAGGCCGCGAAGCACCATCAGGCCTGCCAGCCAACAGGCCATCAGAGCCAATGCGACCAGCAGTACACGACTTACCCCTCGCCTCTCCCGCCGACGAAGCATCAGGCAGCGGACAGAATAAACAAAGGAGAAAAGTCCCAGCACGACAGAGGCCACGGCCAGCGGAAAGCTGTCGTTCACCTGGTTATAGACCCGCTCGGCACCAAAGCGGAGGTCAGAGGGCAGCAACGCCCCACCCTCACGCTGCTGGTAGCGGCGTATCTTGTCCACCAGCCGCTCCACCTCGGCAAAATCCTTGCGCGCCACCTGCTCGGCCACGTAGTTCATCGCCCCACGTACGAAGGTGCCTTCTTCGAGGGGCATGTCGCGCGGCAGGCGGTCGGCCAGGGAGAGCCACTCCAGGCGGGAGGCATCGGCCGACGACGGGGGCATATAGGGAAAGATGCGCCAGGCCGCCCCTGTCGCCACGCTGCTCACCAGGCTGAACTTCTCGTTGGCCTCGCCCACGGCCTTTGCGTCGGCCATAGAAGCGTCGGCCAAGGCTTCGGCATCGAGTCGGTAGCCCTCAGGGCCGAAGAAGTCCTGCAACGAGGCATAGTGCCCACCAATACCCAGCAGGCAGCGCACGTCGGCACTCTTCACGCGGATGCACGGCTCGCGCTTCCAGTCGTCGTAGTAGAAGAACCAGCCCGTCAGCACCTGCTCGGCTGTGAGGCCCCGATACGTGGGCTTGCCACAGAGCTTCATGGTGAAGTCCTTGGCCAGCGTCTGCAGGGGGCAGACGCGGTCGTTGTAGTAGACATAGAGCCGACCGAAGCAAGCAGCCGTCTCGCGCGGCAAGGTGCGCGGCAGATCTTCGGCCGCCCGCACGAAGGGCGCGGCCAGCAGCAGGCCTGCCACGCCCGCCGACCGAAGCGAGGGGTGGCGAAGCAGGCGTCGGAACCCGCTCTGAGGTTCAAGGAAGAAGGCCAGGGCCGAAAGCAACAGAAGGGCATAGCCCATATAGGTGAGGCCGATGCCCCAAGGGTCGCAGGCCACGGACAAGGTGACGCCCTGTCCGTCGGAGTCGTAGCCCGACTGATAGAAGCGGTAGCCCTCATAGCGGAAGATGCGGTTCATGGACACCTCGCCCTGATGCACTTCATCACCTGCGGCCAGCGTGAAGCGGCTCACGAAGTCTTTCGGTGCCGACGTGCCTGCATAATACTCCACCCTGAACTCCTCCAGCGAGAGGCGGAAGGGGAAAGCCGCCGTCCGCCCCTCGGACGTGGCAAAGGCCTCTGCCGCCTCGCCCTGCCGCAGGTGCACGCGCCCCTGCACACCCCACACGTGGGTGACCAGCGCCCCCAGCAGGATGAGCACCAAGGAGAGGTGAAACACAAAAGTCGCCCGACGCTTCTGCACCCGACGACGCCACAGATAACCGATACCCGCAACGGCCATCAGCGCCCAACAGGCCACGAACCAGGGCGAGCCATAGACGTGGCGCACGACCAAGGGAGTGCCCCACACCTTCTCCACACACGTGGCGGCCATCAATACACAGACAAGCAGGCCCAGCAGGCCGAAGGAAAGATTTCTCAGAATTTTCATACCAGAAAAGAGTTTATAGGGAAAAGCACTGCTTTACACCACAAAAAGCACTGCTTTACACATACGAACTCTATGTTTTAAAAAGTTCTGTGCAAAGCAATGCTATCTGTAGTGTTCTTACATCTTTTTATCGACAAGCCATCAGATGGAGTCGATGAACTTCACCACCGCCTCGCGGTCCTCTTTCGAAAGCTCGCGGAACTTCTGGACGGTGTAGTAGGCATCGCTCTGCTCGCTGGTGCCGTGCCACATGATGGCCTCCATCGTAGTGCGCGCACGGCAGTCGTGCAGGCGGTCGGCATACTCGGCCCCTGTGCAACGCTGGTGCAGGCCGCGCCCCCAGAGCGGCGTGGTGCGGCACCAACCAGTGCGGATGTCGTTCACCATGTGGAGCTTGTGCTGCACCATGTCGGTGTAGGGCCAAATCTTCTGATGCGGATAGCGGGGCAGTTGCTTGGCCTTGTCGCCTGTGAAGAAGCGGGCAGGGTCGCGTATCTCGTCGTCGCCCGTCGTCCATGTGGGCTTGTGGCAGTAGGCGCAACCTATCTCCGAGAAGAGTTCCTTGCCGCGGAGCACGTCCTCGTCGTCCACATTGCGGGCGGCGGGCACGGCCAGGCCCCGATGCCACACCATGAGGTCGATGTAGTCCTGGTCGCTCACCTCGACGGGCAGCGTCTTCGAGGTCAGGTAGTTGTAGATGTTGTCCGCCACGTTGTCCGTGAACCATTCAGGGTGTTCCTCGGGTGTGGACACCTTGGCGATGTAGCTGGGAAAGCCCGCCTGAATGTCAGGGTCCTGCGAAGCATATTGGGCGTAGGAGCCTGCCGCGTCGAGGTAATGGAAGCGGCGGTCGCTGCGCGTGGCGTTGGTGATGTTCCAGAAGGCATTGGCACCCGCCGCGTCCTGCAAGGGGCCACGGCTCAGGGCGTAGGTATAGCGGTAGGGATACTTCGTACCGTCGCCACCCTGAGCGGTGTTGGCATACTGCCCCGTCCAGTCGCCGTTGGCGAAGATGTTTGGGTTCAGGCCATTGGGCAGGTAGCCGTCCTGCTCCTGCTTGGCGTACTCGGCTTTGAGGTCCTCGTCGCTGATGGCATCGAGCAGGCCCGTGCCATAGATGCCGATGGTGGACTCCAGACGCACCTCGTAGTCGCCCACGTCGTAGCCGCGGTTGGCCACGTAGATGGCACTCCTGGGGATGTCCACTTCAGGGTAGCGCAGCTGGTAGGTCTCGCCGTCGGGGAACTTGTTGCCGAAGGCGTCGGTATATTCATGCCAGGTGATGGTGATCTGCGACTCGTCGAGCGGCGCCTTGAAGGGGGCCACGGCATGAGTTTGCGGCATGCCTGCCAGCCAGGGCACATAGGCCTCGGTCTCGGGGTTGTAAACCACCAGCAGATAGCCGTTTCCTATCTCGTTGGTGTTGAACGTGCCGCTGTTCTGGCTCTTGCCGTGCCCATAGCCAGGATGACAATGGATGCACGAAGAGCGGATGTAGAGCGGTCCCAGGCCATGGCGCATGCCGTCGAAGTTGGCCGTGAAAGGTTTCTCGAAGAACTGCTCGCCACGGTTGAAGGCGGCATTCATGGTAGCGTCGGCCTCGACCACGGCCGTAGGGTCTTCGAAGGCCGTCGAGGTAGAGTTGGAGGTAGTGCCCAGTTCGCCGCCCGTGTAGTACCAGTCGGGCAGCTCAGCGGGCGAAGGGTTGTCGCCCTTCACGTCGTCGTCGCTACAGGCCGTCAGGCTCAGAGCGGCTCCAAGGATTACATAAAAACAGGTCTTTTTCATCATTGACTTTTCTTTTTTTTTCTGTTCTATCTTTAATGGTTGGCCTGCAACAACGTCTTCACCTCGTCGAAGATATCGTTCATCACATTGCAGGCATCGATGGCATCCTGATTGACTTTATCGTACTCGGCCGCGCCACAGGTGTAGGCAAAGGGTTCGCCCATCAGGCTTATCTTGTCGTAGGCGTCCTGAATAGCGGCCTTCACGCGGCTGTCCAAATCGGCATTGAGCGTGGCGACGTAGGTGCTCAGTGTGTGTGTTGCCACCTGAATGGTACCGTCCACCGAGGGCGAGCCCTGATAGGCATTGCGGATGCTGATGACATTGCCCAGGAAGTCGCGGATGGAGTTCAGGCTGTAGGGCGACTCGATGTAGCTGGGGTCGTACTCCATGCCGCCCGAGGGAAGTCCCTTGCCCGTGGGGTTACCAATCTTGATGTTACCCACCTCGTTGGCAATGTTCTGTATGCCGGCCGTTATCATGTCGTACACCACGTCGAGGTAGTTCTTGTACTCACTGCCTGCCGCGCCTGCATTCTTGATGTTATCGCCGAAGTTCTTGCCCTTGTCCAGTTCGGTGTCGGTCAGAATCTGCTGCTTCTCGGCCGATACATTCTCAGTTCCTGCCCAGCAAGCCTCCAGCAGGATGCACTGGTTGCGCAGGTCGCCTGCCAGCCCTACGAGGTAGTTCAGCTCTTCGGTGGTGTAGTTCAGGTTGTGGGCCACGCTGGTCGAACTGGCCGTAGCGTTGCCGCTGGCATTGGTGTTGGTCAGCTCGAAGAGCAGGTACTCGATGGCATGGAAGCCTTGCAGGGCATAGCCCAGGTAATTGCCCACATAGTTGCCTTCGTCGTCCATCTGCGCCATCTGGGCGGGGTTGTTCAGCAGCGCGTCCATACCCGTCTTGTCCAGCGGCCAGGAGTCGATGTGGGGGTCTACGTTGTAGTCGCCTGCAGGGCCGAACAGCCAGGCCTCACTCTTCTCCCAATAGTCGCGCGCCAGCTTCCAGGCCTCGCAGGCGGCCTCTACGTCGGCGGTGGTCAGCGTACCAGCCTGCTTCTTCGTGCGGATGTCGATACACAAGCTGTGAAGGCTCATGGCGGCGTCGGCCATGCCCTGATACGAAGGAATCACGGTCTTGTCGGCAAAGTCGGCCACCACTTCCTTCAAGGCCTTCTCCTGAGCCGAAAGCTCGGTTCCGTCGATAGGGTCGTCGTTGTCACTACAAGATGTCATGCTCATGCCCATCATGGCTCCCAGAGCCAGACAGAGCGGAAATTTCAGAAACGTTTTCATTGTGTCTTATGTTTTGATTATTATGAGTTATTACAAGTTGAAAAAGCCCGCATAGGCCACACCTACCGACACGGCAGGCTCGTTGTTGAACTTACTTTTGAGAAGGCCGATGGAATATTCGCCCTTGAGTACGACTTCCTTCAGCGGATAGTAGTTGACGCCCACGGCCAGACGCTGGCGGCCATACTCCTCGTAGTGGGTCACGGCCTTGGCAGTCTTGTACATGGAATCGTAGTACTCGTAGCGGCCGAAGAGGTAGAGGCGCTGCTCCTTGTCGGCACGTCTGAGGTTGAGGGAGAGAAAATCGTAACCCACCTCCACACCTGTGGCAATAGCACTCGAGGCCACGGGCTGCTTGGGCGAGGGAGAGTCCTTGGAGAAGCTCTGGTTGTAGCGGGTGATGAGGTCGGCGTCGGACAGGTGGCCATAGTCGAACGAGCCGCGCGCCACCCAGTTGTGGGCGTCGTAGCAGAAGTCGAACGCTCCGATGAGTACCGTTCCCTTCACATCGTCGTAAACGGCGTTGGTGGCCTTCTTCAGGGTGTTGCTGAAGGAGTTGCCCGCATAGCCGCTGAGCGAGAGGCGCAGGCCTTTCACCGAATAGTTGTCCACGCGGAAGGCACCTGCCATGGCATTGGCTATCTTGAATTCGTAGGGGCTGCCCGCTCCACCTTTCACCCATTCCTTGCTGCCGAAGCGGTCGGAGTCGAGGCCTGCCAGAAGCATGGCTTCGTAGCGCCACTGGCCGGCACGGCCCCAAAGGCTGATACCCGTCTCGTGCCACGTGCAGGGCAGGATGGTGTTCTCGCCCTCGGGTCGATAGACGCCGAAGAACTCGGTGGGCAGGTGGTGGGCATTGGTCATGCCGACGGGCACTACCATGTGGCCCAGCTTGATGTTGAACTGGGGACAGAAAGACTTCTGAATCCAAAACTGCTCGAGGGCCACTTCACCGCCACGCTCCACTTCGCTTTCGTACTCACCGCCTTCGTGTTCCTCAATCTCGACGGCACTCTCCGTGCCGCCATGTTCGAACTCGATTTCGGTACCCATGGTCCAGCCCTTGCCGAAGTCGTACCCCAGCATGATGACTACGTGGGGCAGGTCGAAGCGTCCGTGCGTGTCGTCCTTGTAGTTCTGCGGGCTGTCGTAGCGCAGGTAGTTGTCACTATAAAAATTGTAGCTGTAAACGGCTTCCCCATAGCCGCCGATAGTGAAGCGCCGCTTGCGGGGAGCGGCTTCGGCGTCGGTTTGCTGTACAGCTTCGATACTTGCCAGCTTGGCCCGTCCGTCGGGCTCCGTCCGTTGAGAGGTTGTCCCCTCGTCGGCGTAAAGTGCTCCTGTACAGAGCATCAGGCCCAATGACAGGCCCCATACCTTTTGTTTCATTTCACTTATTTTTTATAATTTTTGTTGGCGCAAAGGTACGGGGACAGTTCAAAGGGGGCAATACCTAAAAAAAGGTATTATGAAGAGGGGAATAGTCAGTTTTAGGTATTAGGCATGAGGTTTGAGGTATTGAGGAAGATTATTCCCAATTTCTCAAGCGCAGCTGTGCGTGCCCCCCTTCTCCACACACACCGAGACCGAGCCGAACGGTAAATCATCTTTACACAACATTCAGACCCCGAAATCACCCGTCAAGACTCCCTAGAGTCATGGGTCAAGACTCCTTAGAGTCATCGGCCATAACTCCCTAGAGTGTCGAGCCACGACTCCCTAGAGTCTTCGAGAGAGACGCCAGAAAGTTTGCAAATGCCTGATAATCAGCACTGGAAGAAACTGCTCCATCCGGTCGGCGGGCGAAGGCGGGAGTGCGGGCCTCCGATTCGGAGCGATAAAACATATTTACATCACTTCAGCCGCAGGGTCACAACGTAATAGACGGCCAGAGAGAGGGCCATCAGCACCAGCGCGGCCAGGCAGGCGATGCGTGCCCAGAGATGGTGGTCGCTCCAGGGGCCGACGGCAAAGAGCAGGCTGATGCAGACGTTGAACGCCCGCAGGAGACGCACTACGCACACGTATTGCTGCCCTACGTTGCGGGCATTCACGCGCACAGGGAAGCGGATGAAGCGCACGGGCAGGCGGGCACCCGTCACCATCAGCGCGAACACGAGCGTCGACAGGAGGGCCGATACCCACATATTGCCATCCGCCTGTCCGCCCTGCGTGGTATACTGCCAAAGCACGCACACCCAGCCCAGCACAACCAGAAGCAGGGCCACGCCTTCCATCACCCAATCGACAACGGCGGGGCGGAAATGTACATCGGGACAATCGTGGGCCGAGAAAGGACCCAAGTTCACACCAAACAGATTGAAAGACTTGATTCGTATCATAATCGTCATTGTTTTTTAATCCACTCATAGACAGGGTCCACTCCCTGCCGATAATCGTCGAAAGTCATCGGGATGTGCACGTCGGGCACCAGCGTATCGACCTCTTCGTCCACGTTCTTGAAATACTTGGTGGAGTATTGCACCTGCAGGCCCGAAGCGGGCAGGGTGAAGCTGCGCACCTCGCCCAGATGGTTAGGCTTGCCGGAGGTTTCCTCTCCCACCCAGCAGGCACCCAACAGGCGCTTGAAGTCCAGCGCATTCAGAATGGCGGACGAGAAGGTGGCCGCCCCCAACACCACATAAACGCGGGGCGGGTTGTCCATCCGATGCATGAAGTCGGCCAACTTTTCAGCCAGACGGGTGCCCGGCTGCGAATTGCCGCCCCCATTGAAGCGGACATCCCACACCAGCCTGCTGACAGGCCGATGGCGGAGCGTGGCGAACACACTGTCCTCCAGCGCGGCAAACGAAGGCAGGCGGGAGACTACCGACTTGTTGCCATTGGCTTCTTCCAGCTCCCTGCTCCAACACTTGTTGTACTGGATGTAGAGGAGGCTGTCCGCCGCCTCGTAGTGCAGGGTAAAAAGGGTGCGGGCATTCCGATAGCAAAGGGGGAAACTGCTCGGACGGAAGGTGGCCAACCGCTTGGGGTCTATGGAGCCGGGCGTCAGCTCGTGTTCCTGCAGGCTGCCATCGGCTGAAGCCAGCTTGAGCGTGACGCGACCGTCCGACACGAATCCGAAGTGTTCCAGCAGTTGGACGAAGCACAGGTAATTGGGCACCATCGTATTGCGCACCGCCTCGTTGTCGGCCGAGAAGAGGGTGCCCAGGCTGTCGGCCACCACTTCGGCAGCAGTACCGTTCAGCTCCACCAACCGACAACCCAACATGGCTTCCTGCCCCACGGGAGCGGTAACGACGTACAAGCCATCGGCCATCCACTTCAGGCCCAGGGGCAGCAGGCGGTTGCGGTCGAGCAGAGGGGTGAAGTTCAGGTTGGTGTGCAGGTCGCCGAAGGTGGCAATCCACTGCTGCAGCCCCAAGGCCATCTGCAGGTCGGACAACCCGTTGCGGCTCCGGCGTTTCCAGACCTCAATACCCCGGTCGAAATCGGCCCGACTGCGGACGGTAAAGAAGTCGTAGTGCCGCTGGGGCAGCCATCGGGCCAGCGAGTCCAAGTCTCGTGACCAGTCTGTGCGGGCCACCGGCTGGGCTTCCACACCCAGCACCAGGCAGAGCATTGCCATCCATAATATCATCTGTCTTTTCATCATTCCCATCGTCTTATTCTTTATCGGGAGTCTTGTCTTCCGCTCCGTCTGCGGGGTCCTCATCGGCCGGACGCTTCTTCGCCTCCTTCAGCCGCCCGCTCTTGCGCAGGGCCTCGTTGATGATCCACTGGAGCTGGCCGTTGGTGCTGCGGAACTCGTCGGCCGCCCACTTCTCGATGGCATCCATCGTGGCGGCGTCCACGCGCAGGACAAAACTCTTGGTTGTATTTTCTTTCTTTGTTGCCACTTTATACGTATTTTTACCAGACAAACAACAATCAACGCACATCCCTGCCGCGGATGAAGCCGGCCACGTCGTCGGCCACGTAGGAGGGCACGGGGCGCGCCTCGTTATACTCCAGCGGAGTGGACTTGCCCTTGCCTTCCTGCAACAGGTGGTTCAGCGCGGGGTAGGACTTGAGCTGCGCCTTGGGGCGGGTGAGCAGGCCCATGAGCCACAGGCCGTAGTCCTGCATGGTGACCTGATAGTCGCGCTCGCCCTGAAGCACCAGCAGGGGGCAATCCAAGCTTGCGGCCACTTCCACGGGGCGATAGGCGCGCAGAAATTCCCAATACCCCTTAGGCAGGCCCAGCGGCAGGGCGATGGTGTCGCTGAAGGCGGGCGTGCCCAGGCTCTTCACGTTGGCCACCTGCCGCTTCAGCTCGTCCAGCTGGGCGCGCGTCTGTTCGCTGGGCGTGGTCAGCGAGGCGAGGTATGCCGACTGCTCCACCAGCAGGTCCTCGAAGAGACGGGCAGGTCCGGCCACGATGATGATGCCCGCCACCTGAGGCGAACGTTGGGCGATGCGCGGAGCCATCATGCCGCCCTGACTGTGGCCGAGGACAAAGACACTGTCGGCCGCCACCTGAGGCAGGCCGGCTGCCAGACGGACGGCCGAGAGGGCATCGTCCACCGTCTCCACATCCATGTCCAGCCGGCGGCCCTGCGGCACGCAATCGGCGCCGTAGACCTTCGTGCGCTTGTCGTAACGCAGGGTGGCGATGCCGCGGTAGGCCAGCGGCCAGGCCAGGTCGCGGAAGGGCTTGTTGGGGCCTATGGTCTCGTCGCGGTCGTTGGGACCCGAGCCGTGTACCAGCACCACGCAGGGCACCCGTCGGCCCTCCTCCTTCAGGCGGGGCAGGGTCAGCGTGGCGGGCAGGCGGTAGCCGTCGGTCACCACCACGGTGTCGCGCTCTTCCATCAGCGTGCGGTCGAAGGCCACGGCAGGCGCTCCGGCAGGTTCGGGGGCGGGCACCACGCGGATGGTGTTCAGCCGCCCGTCGGCGTCGAAGCCCACAAGCAGGCGCAGGCGGTAGCGTTCGAAGGTCAGGTCGCGGCGGCACAGCTCCACACCCTGCACGGCTTCCTGCGTCCAGGCTCCGGCCGACTGCAATGCGCCAAACTGACCCGTCAGCTGGCGCCAGGTGTCGGCAAACACGGCGGGCGAGAGCTGTCGCTGCGCCTCGTCGTTGAGGGCGGCATAGATGCTGTCGCCCCGACCTTCGACAAGGTGTTCATAGATGCGCTCCGCACGCACCCGACGGTCGTCCTGCGCCCATCCCTTCAGGGCACTTCCGCCCAGCAGGAAGAACAAAGCCCATATCGTAATCTTCCAATTATCCATTGTCCATTATCAATTATCCGTTGTTCTTCAGCCAACGGCTGTAATAGTAATAATCCAGGTAATACTTCAGCGCACCGCCCACAAAGGCCAGCGCCACAATCATCAGGTTGCGCAGGCGGAAGCGGTCGGCCCATACGGCGGCATCGAAGCCTTCCACCGCCCACTCTATCAGGTCGAAGACGAGCGTCACCCCTACCACCACCAGCGCATACACGCCGCCGGTGAAGAGCACGAAGAGGGGCTTGTTGCGCAGGTAGAGGCGGTGCGTCAGGTTGCCCACTACGATGTGCCTCGTCTCCACACGCGGACGGCAATAGAGGTAAACACCCCGCAGGGCGATGAGTACGCCCACCAACATGAAGACGGCAATCATCCAGAGGTTACCCTTGTCCATCAGCAGCCAGTCGCGGCCGAGTATCCAGGCAAACACCAGCGCGATGAACACCCCCACTCCGATGCCGGAGCCGGCCGTCAGGCGGGTGCTGCACTGATAGACCACTTCACTGCCTTGATTGAATCCGAACATAACGCTTCCGTGTTTTAAGAGATTAATGGTTCAGCGTCCCCGTATTCACCACCGGCTGGGCAGCCTCGTCGGCACAGAGCACCACGAGCAGGTTGCTCACCATGGCCGCCTTCTTCTCTTCGTCCAGCTCCACGATTTCGTCCTTCGACAGCTTGTCCAGCGCCATGTGGACCATCGACACAGCCCCTTCGACAATCTTCTCGCGGGCACTGATGATGGCCGACGCCTGCTGGCGGCGCAGCATCACGGCCGCAATCTCGGGCGCATAGGCCAGGTAGTTGATGCGGGCTTCCAGCACCTCGATGCCCGCCATGGCCAGGCGCTCGTTGAGCTTCTGCTCCAGCTGGTCGTTGATTTCCTCGCCACCCGAACGGAGGGTCAGTTCGCCGTCGGCACCTTCGTTGTCGTCGTAGGCATACTGCCCGGCCACTTGGCGCAGGGCGGCGTCGCTCTGAATCTTCACGAAGTTCTCGAAGGCGTTCATGCGGTTGGCCACGGCGTTACCCATATTCACCGCCTTGCCGTCGCTCGACGTGGTGCCCGCGCTGGCCATGGTCTGCGAATCGATTTCGAACATCGCCTTGTACGTATCCTTCAGCCGCCACACCAGCACGAGACCTATCAGCACGGGGTTACCGATCCTGTCGTTCACCTTGATGGGCTCCACATCGAGGTTGCGTGCACGCAGCGACAGCTTCTTGGCCTCCATAAAGGGGTTCACCCAGAAGAAGCCCGTCTCGCGGAACGTGCCCTTATACCGGCCGAAAAACACCATGGCCCGTGCCTCGTTAGGCTCCAGCATCATGTAGCCGCAGTTCAGGATGATCCACAACACGGACATCACCGTCCCCAGCACATAGAGCAGCACGCCGCCCGTCACGAAGCACCACACCGTGGCACCCGCCCATACAAACAGGAAGAGGAACAGGGCCAGGAAGCCGTTCATCTTAAAACCTTTGAAATTCATTTCCTTTGTTTCCATACGCATTGTTTTAAAGTGATATCATTTTGATATCGCAAAGATATGTATTCCGTTTGATTTGCGCAAGAGCTTCCGCCCAGTTTTTTCATCAGCCTCCAACAAAATCTTACACCTGACAAATGACAATTAGCAAATTTCCGTTTCTCATTCCCCACTCTGCGGACAAAGGAGAAGCCAAATATATGTAAATATATTTTATTATATATAATATATATAAATTATATATAATAATTTTCACTTTCCACTTTTTCTTCATAATACCGTCATTCTGACAAATCATTAATTGTCATTTGTCAGGTGTAAGATTTTCGCCCGGCAAAACACCACTTTACACGCACGAAAGCACCGCTTTACGCCCCGCAAAACAGCGCGTTAGTTTTATTAACACGAAACACCCGTCTCGTTAACAGATTTTTAAAGATTACAGATGCTACGTTTTTGGCCGCCCCACAGAAAGCCCCTATATTTGCATCAGCAGGCAGGAAAAAGGGATATCATAACAAACAGGGGGAACAGTACCGGCGAGAGGCCGGAAGTCGTCATCAGGAGGGACAAGCGAAAAACGAAGAAACAAGCCGTCCGGAGCTACAAGGCTGAAAAAGAAGTAGAAATGCTAGAAATAGGTTAACTAAATATAGTATTTGATATATTTTCACTATATTTGTATCACATTAGCCTTTGTGAAATTTAAGGATGTAAGTGTCCGTTGATTTAATATATGAAGATAAATTTAAAATATATCTTATTAGTCATATCTTTTGTGTTGTCTATTTCTGCTTTATATGCCGAATCGTTTGACGGTATGTTTAGTGTTCGTCACATCGGGCGCACTGATGGATTGAGTAGCGAAAGAGTATTCTCGATAGTTGAGGATAATGACAATGTGATGTGGATTTCAACCAGAACTGGAGTGGACAGATATAATGGTCGTACAGTAAAGAATTATTCATTGTCTGCCAATTACTATTATGGTGATTTGGCAGGGAGAATAATCAGGCTTTATTTTGATAATAAACTGGGACTTTTGGCATACGATCATACCGGGAGAATATATAAATATCAACCGAATACGGACAGCTTTGAGTTGTATTTGTTTTTGGGCGAGTATATTGAGGGGGAAATTATTCTTAATAAAATATTTTCAGATGAAAATGGAACGCTTTGGTTTGGATTGAGTAGAGGATTATATTCAAAAAAGTCAGACGGTGCTTTATGTTGCGTTTTAGAAGACAATTATATAAATGATATAGCATGTTTGTGTGATTCTTTATTTGTTGGTACATCGAATGGAGTTTTTCGTTTATCATGTAGGGAAGATTCTGTTTCAAATCAACTTGTTGAAGATAAAAATGTACAAAGTCTTTATTTCGATAAGTCTGAAAATAAGTTGTGGATTGGTACTTTCAACAGCGGATTGTGGACTCTGGATCTCGGAAATTATTCATTACATCGTATAAAAGGTCAACATCTGTCTTTTTTTAATCCTATTCGCGCCATTACTCCTTATGACAATAACAGAATACTTGTTGGAATAGACGGTGGTGGAGTATATTTTGTGGACAAACATACCTCAGAAACAAAGTTGTTTGTAAATACAGAGGATAGTGGGGAGTTCTTTTTACGTGGCAATGGAATCTATGCCGTAACCAAAGACTTTCAGGATAATATATGGATAGGCAGTTACACTGGTGGAGCGTCTGTGGCTATTTCTTTGAAGTATCCTATCAATATAATGACACATGAACGGGGAAATCCGCAGTCGTTGGTAAATAATAATGTGAATGATATAGAGGAGAATATAAATTATGATTTGTGGTTTGCCACGGATGATGGTATAAGTATTAGGAATAAGTCAGATCATCGTTGGAAACATATATTAAAATCTATTGTAATAGTAGATTTATGTAGTTCAGGCGATGGAAATATCTGGGCTGGAACTTATGGAGACGGTTTGTATCTGATAGATAAAGACGGGCGTGTGATAAGACATCTTACCCAGAAGCCGGAAGGACTTACTACAAATTATATTTTCTCGGTGAAGGAGGACAAGGACGGAGATCTTTGGATTGGGGGACTTGACGGAAATTTAATTATAGCCGACAAACAAGGAAAACGTAAAAATGAGTTTGATATAAACTGGGTTCATTCCATAGAAGAAGTTGATTCTTTGAGAATGGCCGTTGCTACAGTAAATGGTTTTTGTATTGTAGAAAAATATACATCTCAGTTCAGACGTTATGCCACAACCTCTGAGTTCAATGATAAGAATGTCAGTGCTTATATCATTTCAATGTTGTTTAATGGTGACGGTACTGTATGGCTTGGCACTGAAGGAGGTGGTCTGAATCTGTATGATATGAATTCAGGTGATGTAAAGATCATTACCACTAAAGAAGGCTTGCTGTCCGATGACATATATAGCTTGCAACGTGATAATAAAGGTCGTATTTGGGCAAGCACAGGTAAAGGTCTTGCCGTTGTAAATGGCCTGAAGGTTTCAAATCTGAATTATATTCATGATACAGATAAGACATATAATAAATCGGCATGTATCAAACTTTCTGATGGTAGGTTTGCTTATGGAAGTACTTATGGGGCTATTTTTATAACTCCTGGCGCGATGGCTGTTGAGGAATACGACGCGCCTGTCAGGATAACAGATTTAAAATTGGAGTATATCTCTCCTGAGAAGGAAATACAGATGCGTCCGTCCATTTATGCTATGCTCATGGATAAGAAAGTTGATCTTGATTACAGTTATAATTCATTTTCTGTTACTTTTGAGTCAATAAATTATCGTTTTCAGCATGATATAGCTTATCAGTATATTCTTGAAGGATATGAAAAATCATGGAGTGCGGTGTATTCGAATGGAACTGTCAGATATACTAATGTATCGCCGGGAATGTACACATTAAAAGTCAGAAGTTTGAGAAAAAGTAATGGAGAAATCATTTCAGAAGCTTCGCTTTCAATAAACATTGATCAGCCGTGGTGGAATTCATGGTATGCATGGATAATATATTTGTCATTAGTTTTCGGTATATTTTATTTCATACTTAGATATAAGAGTAATCAGCTTCAAAAAAGACATAATGAGGACAAAATAAAGTTCTTTGTAGAGACAGCACACGATATACGGACTCCTGTAACACTTATCATGGCTCCTTTGGAAGACCTTAGTAAGAAAAAAGACCTTTCGGATGATGTAAGTTACTTGTTGGAAACTGCGCGTAATAATACACGTAAACTACATGCGCTTGTAAGTCAATTGCTTGAGTTTGAGAAAATAGATACAAATAAGAAAAATGTAACTCTTAAACCTGTAAATATCAACGATTTGCTAGTGAAGGAATGTGTAAGCTTCCAGTCATATTGTGATAAGAAACAATTGCATATAAAGATATCTTTGCCTGAACATGATGTGTTTGCAATGGCAGATGAGCAGATGATGGAAATGTTGCTTGACAATCTTATTTCGAATGCTTGCAAATATACCTTGGCAAATGGGACAATCAGCCTGTCACTTTTATCTGATAAAAAGAATGTAGTTATAGAGGTTCAAGACACAGGTATTGGCATTCCGGCTGATGCCGGCAGACAGCTGTTCAAGAATGTTTATCGTGCTGTTAATGCAAGACAGACAAACGAACCCGGCACAGGATTCGGGCTGTTGCAGGTACAGCGTTTGGTGAATATGATGCATGGCAAAATTTCATACAAATCTGAAGTAAACAAGGGCAGTACGTTCTATGTTACGTTACGCAATGCTGATATTGATTCTTCTTTTGATAATAATGTTATACATAAACAGATATCTCCGGTTATAGAAAATAGAACTGAGTATATTGGTGATGATTCTGAAAATATTAAAGAATCTTTGGATACATTGCTTATAGTCGAGGATAATGATGAACTACGCTGTTATTTAAAGAAGATTTTTGAACGTGATTATCGGGTTATAGATGTATCTGATGGAAGTAAGGCTTTGGAATGTTTGGCAGAAGAATATCCGGATCTTATTCTGTCGGATGTTATGATGCCTGGTATCCAGGGTGACGAGCTTTGTCGTATAGTAAAGGAAAATCCACAAACATCCGGCATACCGTTTATATTGCTTACTGCCAAGGTAACCCATGATGCCATGGTTACCGGTCTGAAAAGTGGAGCGGACGACTATATTCCTAAACCTTTCAGTGCAGAAATTTTAAGATTGAAGGTTCATAATATTCTCGAAACCAGAAATCATCTTCGTGAATATGTTCTGAAAAATGTGGTGGCGCAAATAGAGAAAAATGAAACTGTTGGCACTGATACTTTGAACAATGATGATGAAATACGGCAAACAGACGAGGGCAATGTTCAGAATGATACAGTACCGGTATCAGAGGATGATTTGAATTTTATTAAGCATGCAACACAACTCGTCATGGATAATATGGATGATGAAGAATTTAATATTAACCAATTGTGCCAGGAAATGGCTATGAGCCGTACCTTGTTCTACAACCGTTTGAAATCACTTACAGGAAAGGCACCGCAGGACTTCATACGTCTGATTCGCCTTCAGAGGGCGGCAGAACTGTTGAAACAAGGAAAGCCTGTGGCAGATGTAGCCGCTGAAACCGGATTTGTGAATTCTAAATATTTCAGTATATTGTTCAAGAAACAATTTGGTATATCACCAAGCAAGTTTCTGGAGCAAAACTAATAGATAGTTCTATATTTATATTACGGGCTGACAAATCAATAATGTCTTATTTATGAACATTTATTGATTTGTCAGCCCGATTTTTATATGTTTTCTTGGTTAAAAAGCAAAAATGATAGATTTCAACCCTTTTCTGTCAGCATTCAAACCCTGAAAAACAGGATTATACCCAATTTTGCCAACAGCTTGGAAGCTGAATGTAATCTTTAGTTAACAGTAAAAGAGAAAGTGAAAATACATAATGTTTAACCAAAAAACTATCGCTAATGAAAACAGTAATTTTATTTCTATTATTCTTTTTTGGAGTAAATCTGCAATCGTGTTCGACAAATAATGAACCGGTAAAGCCTGATAATCCGGAAGAGGAAATCAAAGATGATAATGAAGGACAGGAGGAGGAACCTGAGCTGCCTGATGAGCAACCAGGAGAAGAAGATGAACCCTCGAAACAGTGGAAACTTGTGTTTACAGAAGATTTCAACACATTTGATAATTCTGTTTGGACAAAAGAGACTCATGAGCCTGGGTGGGTGAACAATGAACTTCAGGAATATATTGAAGAGTGTGTAAGTGTCGGGAAAGACGGTGACAAGACAGTGCTTGTTTTGACCGCCAAGAGAGAAGGAGATAAATTTTATTCTGGTCGTGTAAACAGCAAAGGCAAGAAAAGTTTTCAGTATGGGAAAGTGGAATCAAGTATAAAACTTCCCAAAACGGCTAATGGATTATGGCCGGCATTCTGGATGATGGGAGACAACGACAAGGAATGGCCTGCTTGTGGTGAAATCGATATTATGGAGATGGGAGAAAAAGCCGGTATAGCCAATAATACAACAGAAGCATACATAAATTCGGCAATTCATTATGGTCCTGATGTTGAAGGACATGAGCAGATTTTCCAGACTAAGACTATGGAAAAAAGTCTTCAGGATGGCAACTATCATGTATATTCTCTGGAGTGGAATGAAAATGAACTTATTGTAAAGGTTGATGATATACTGATCAAAACTTTTAATATCGGACCGGACAGTGGTCGTTTTGAATACTTTAACGATAAATTTTATTTCTTGTTCAATTTGGCTGTAGGTGGTGACTTTCCCGGTATAACAGATCCGGCACAAATTACAGCATTGAAAGATGGAGAAAAAGCCCAGATGTTCATCGATTGGGTGAAAATATATAATTAATCTTAATACTATTACTTATTAAAAACTTATGAGAAGATTAAACTACAAGTACACATTGTATTGCGGTACATTGTTTCTATCCCTTTTTGGAGGAATGCCGCAGTTGAATGCTGAGGTTACGGAAAATAATCTTTCAGTAATGCAACAAAGCCGACAAGTGTCAGGTAATGTCAAAGATGCTATGGGAGCTATAATCGGTGCTTCTATTGTTGAAAAAGGTACTACCAACGGAACCATTACCGATATGGATGGTAATTTTGTCTTGAATGTGCAACAGGGTGCTACACTGGTTATAAGTTTTGTAGGCTACAAAACAAAAGAAGTAAAAGTTGGTACTGCACCACTGGATATCACCCTAGAGGAAGACAGCAAGGTTTTGAGTGAGGTCGTTGTTACCGCATTGGGTATCAAACGTGAACGTAAGGCACTTGGTTATGGTGTTGATGAAGTTAAGGGAGAGGCTTTGACAAAAGCTAAGGAGACTAATGTGATTAACTCTATGGCTGGTCGTGTTCCAGGTCTGGTTGTCAGTCAGACTGCAGGTGGTCCTTCAGGCTCTACACGTGTGCTTTTGCGTGGTAATACAGAAATGACAGGAAACAACCAACCTCTGTATGTCATTGATGGAGTACCTTTGGATAATACAAACTATGGCAGTGCCGGTACGGAAGGAGGTTATGACTTGGGTGACGGTATTTCAAGCATTAACCCTGATGATATAGAGAATATGTCTGTTCTTAAAGGTCCTGCTGCTTCAGCGTTGTATGGGAGCCGTGCCAGTCACGGTGTAATTCTTATCACAACAAAGAAGGCTAGCGGTAAGGATGGTGAACGTATGAGTGTTGAGTATAATGGTACAATGACATTTGAAACTCAACTTGCTAAATGGAACGAAGTTCAGCAAATATATGGTATGGGTAGTGATGGCACTTACAGTATAAATGCTGTTGCAAACACAAATAAGAGTTGGGGACCAAAAGCCGACGGTTCAAATATGCTGGATTATTTTGATGGTGTTTCGCGTCCGTATTTGATAATTCCTGATAATGTATCAGGTTTCTTCCGTACAGGTTTGACTGCAACAAATACATTGACTTTAAGCTCAAGTCATGGAAAGTCGGGAGTACGTTTCACTTACACCGATATGCGTAATAAAGATATAGTTCCTAATACCAATATGAGCCGTAACATATTCAATTTGCGTGCCAATACGAGTATGGGAAAAGTAGATCTGGATTTCAGTACAAACTATACACGCGAATCGGTAAAGAACCGTCCGGCTCTTGGCGACAGCAAAGGTAATGTCGGTAAAAACCTTATGACTCTTGCCACTACATACGATCAGGAATGGCTGAAAACATATCAGGATGCAAATGGTGAATACTCTAATTGGAATGGTTTGGATCCATATAATGTAAACCCTTACTGGGATGTTTACAAAAACTCGAACCAATCTGATAAAGACCAGTTCCGTTTCAATGGTAAGGCAATATGGAACGTTGCTGACCATTTTAAGCTTCAAGGTACTATCGGAGCTGAATTCAACTGGTTTAAGTTTGAGGATTTCAAGGCTCCTACTACTCCTGGCTATGAAGCAGGCAGATTGCAGATAAGCAATTTCAGAAACCGTATGTACAACTTCGAAATGTTGGCTCTATATAACAACTCCTGGGGGGATTTCGATTTCAATGCGACATTGGGTGCCAACTTGTATAAAGTGAATAATGAGACTACAATCACTACAGCTCAGGATATGAAGATACGTGAAACTGTGGCGCTCATGAGCTTTAATGAAACAAGTGTGGAACAGAATTATTACAGAAAGCAGATAAATTCTATTTATGGTGCAGTAAATGTAGGATGGAGACACCTGATATATCTTGATGCTACATTGCGCGGAGACCGTTCTTCCACATTGCCTTTGAATAACAATACATATATCTATCCTTCATTCTCAGGTAGCTTTGTATTCTCTGAACTTATCAAGAATCACAATCTTCTGCCTTACGGTAAACTACGTGTTTCTTGGGCGCAGGTTGGTAGCGATACAGATCCTTATCAGTTGGGACTGGTATATACGAAATCTAAATTTACTTATCCAGGATATACTTTAGGTTCTATCAGTAACAGTACTATCCCTAATCGTGATTTAAAGCCTACAAGAACCAATTCATACGAAATGGGATTGGAATTGAAATTCCTGAATAACCGTATTGGTTTGGATTTTACTTATTATAATCAGACTAGTAAAAACCAGATTATGGCGATGGCGAGTTCATGGGCTTCCGGTTATACATATCGTATGATTAACGCTGGAGAAATCCAGAATAACGGTATTGAAATAGCTTTGAACACTCGTCCTATCCAGACAAAGGACTTTTCATGGGACTTGAACATCAACTTCTCTAAGAACAATAACAAGGTTAAGGATTTGGTTGACGGTATTGATTTGTTCGAGCTGGAAAAGGCTACATGGCAGGATGTTCAGGTAGCAGCTGTAGTAGGAGAAAATTTTGGTTCTATCATTGGTCCTGATTTCAAACGCAATGAAAATGGTGATATCTTGATTGATCCAAGCACCGGTTTGCCACAATACGACAATAGCAATCATATTTTGGGTAACGCTTCATGGGATTGGACAGGTGGTGTAGTAACGAACTTCACATACAAGAATGTTTCTCTTGCTGCTGTATTCGATATTAAGGTTGGCGCCGATTTGTATTCAATGTCTGCCCGTGCCGCATACGAATCCGGTAAAGCATTGGAAACATTGGAAGGACGCGAAGAATGGTATAAATCAGAAGAACAGCGTAAGGCTCTTGGCATCAGCGAAGCAAACTGGACACCTACAGGCGGTTTCATTGCCCCAGGTGTAATAGACAATGGTGACGGAACATATCGTCCTAACGATATTTACGTAAATCCTGAGGATTATTGGATGAATATCAGCCGTTATGCACCGTCAATGTTCGTTTATGATAACTCGTATATCAAATGTCGTGAAATCACATTGAGCTATTCGTTACCAAAGACATGGTTGAAGAATAAGGTTCAAGGATTGACAGTGTCTTTCGTTGCACGTAATCCGTTTATCGTTTGGAAAAATATTCCTAATATCGATCCTGATTCGAACTATAACAATACTACAGGTATGGGTATGGAATATGGCTCATTGCCTTCACGTAAAAGCTATGGTTTCAATGTCAACGTTAAGTTCTAATTAATCCTAAATCATTTCAAAAAGAAATACACAATGAAACGTTACAAATCATATATAAAAACAGCAATGTGCATGGCATTAGCACTTGCTTTTACAGCTTGCAGTGATGAATACATGAATGACATGAATACAGACCCGTCGAAAGCTGAAAATATTGACCCAAATTCACAGTTGACTTTTGCCGAACTACAGACATACGGCGACCTTGGAATGATAGAAATATACCGAAGCTATATAGGTGCCTTTACGCAGCAGCTTATGGGATGTTGGAATACAACAAACTACGGAGGTCAGCACAAAATTGACAATAACGAAATGAATCGTTTTTGGACAAATCTTTATACTACAGGAATCAAGAATCTTGTAGATGTTGAGGTAAAGACAGAAGGTGACGAGAACAAAGTGAACATACATGCCGCTGCTGTGATTTACAAAGTATATCTTATGTCTATCATAACAGATACATACGGTGATGCTCCATACTCAGAGGCGGCCAGAGGTTTTATCAGTGGTATAACAAGTCCACGTTATGATACACAAGAGGAAATCTACAACAGTTTCTTTACAGAACTGACTGAAGCCGCTGCCGCTTTAGACGATAAGAAAGATGAAATCACAGGTGATGTGATATTTAATGGAGATATAAGAAAATGGAAAAAGCTAGCAAATTCTCTTCGTATGCGTTATGCTATGCGTATATCTGATGTTTCTCCACAGAAGGCGCAGGAAGAGTTTGAAAAGGCATTTACAGATCCTGCGGGCTATATGACAAGTGCTGATGATGACGCATTGATTGAATATATGGAGCTTACATTCAATTTTGGTCAGGAAGCATATACAGATTACAGACGTAACGCTTTGTCACAGTTGTATTTTGGTAATGACCCTGCAAATAATCAGACTTATATCTGTTCTACTTTCTTCAATACTTTGAAGGACAATGACGACCCTCGTACTTTTGCACTTACCCGTTGTTATTTCGACAAGGGTCTGACTCAGTCAAATCCTAATAACCGTATTGATCTGACAGACGAAATGCTGGAACTGGGTGCACAGTTCAACCCTTCTAAGCCAGGTGAATTCTGGTATGAACCATGGCCGGATAATGGATATTGGAGTGAAATTATAGCGGACCTTAAAGAAAGGTATCCTGACAATACGAATTACTCAAATCCATGGTTACAGGATGCTACCCGTCCTAAATTGGCCCAGAATTTCCTTAAATCTGACAACCCAGGTGTTGTGATGACATACGCTGAGGTTGAATTCCTATTGGCCGAGGCTAAGCTTAAAGGATGGAACGTAGGTGCTACATCTGTTGAGCAGCATTACGAAAATGGAGTTAAGGCTTCGATGGCATTTCTAGTTGATAACTATGATTGCGAAATTGACGATCAGGATATAAACGATTATATAGCAAATCACCCTATTTCTGCTCTTAGTGACGAAGGCAAGAAAGAAGCAATAAATACTCAGGCTTGGATTCTTCACTTCCATAATCTGTCAGAATGTTGGGCTAACATACGTCGTTCAGGATATCCAAAGCTGAAATCTCCTGCAGAATATGGTTATGCGGCAGACAAGCTTACTGGTGGATACGACATTCCTGTACGTTTGTGCTATCCTATACTTGAGTCTTCTTACAACAAGGAAGGTTATCAGGAAGCTTTGGACCGTATGGGTGGAACTAACAGTTGGAATATTCCTGTATGGTGGGATAAAGAATAAAAATCTAGTACACTAAACAATTTAAATTTCGTATTAAAATGAAAAATATATATTGGATATTATTTATATTGCTCGGTGCAGGTTTCTCTTTTACATCTTGTAGTGAAGAAGAGCCATTTTCTACTGCAACAGCAGATGACGAGCCTCGTATCATAGCTCCTACGTTTCCGGAGCGTGACGCTAATGGTGGACTGGGAACTATTTCTGAAATAGACAGGGATGTATTGTTTTCAATAACAGTAACAACTACGCCTGCTGATTTCACTTCTGTGGTTTGGACTCTTGACGGTGAAGAAGTCGGAACAGAAAAGACGCTCGAGATGAATCTTAATGCTGGTGTTTATCATCTTAGGGTTGATGTCTCAACTCCTGTAGGAAAGACAACTTTCCGTGAAGGACTTGTAAAAATAAAAGCTTTGGCTGAAGATCCTCAGAGTGAAGAAGTAATATCAGAACGTATTGTCGCAACTGGAGGATGGGCACGTCTTAGTGGAACAAATCTTGAAAAGGTTGCAAAAGTAGCATTAAAGCAGATAAACATTGCCGAGTCTAAAACTAATCAGGAAGTGGAAATCTCTGATATAACATACGTGGAATCAGATGGTTATATTGAATTTAAAATTCCTTCAGAATTGTCTGACGGTGAGTATCGTGTGGAATTTATAGATGTGGAAGGCAGTAGATACGGTGCTAATACAATGGATGTTACTTCCAAGCCGTTGATTACTGCAGGACCTGAAAACAAGCGTCCTGATGCTGAGTGGACTATTACCGGTTTGAATCTTGACAAGGTCGTTTCGTTGTCATTGGGTGGAAATACAATCACTACATTCGTTGAACAGTATTCAACTCGTCTTACATTCATTTCACCTGCAATTGCAGACGGAGATTATGTATTGACAGGTATATCCAAATCCGGAGAAAATGTTAGTTTCTTTATTGATGGTGAGATAAAGACAGAACTTGCAGTTACGGTAAAAGACTCTCCATTGGAAGTTGAATTATGGAATGGACATCATTATGTATCATGGGATTTACCTGAAGGTGATCCAAACAGGTTGTTTGATGCGGTGCAGAATGATGTGAAGAATTTGCCTGTAGGAACAAAATTAAAGGTATATTACTCAATTAAATCTGATGATAGCTATCATAAAATCAGATTCGCTTCCGGATGGTGGACAGAACTTCCCGGGTACCCTGAGTTTGATGTTTATGCGGACGGTGTTAGTGACATAATTATGTCACATGAGATACTTGACTTGTTGAATTCGCAAGATGGATTCCTTTGTGTAGGTTTCGGATATTACGTTGATAGAATTACTTACGAAGAATAATTTATTTACCAAGAAAAAAATTGATAAATATGAATTTAAGAAAAGTATTATTTGTATCGTCAATAATAGGAAATGCTGCCTGCTTCGTACAGGCGGCAACTCCTGTCAGTTTGACGAAAGATACAGAAATAGAGAAGAAGGTTGAAGCTACATTAGCGGGAATGACCTTGGAAGAAAAGGTCGGACAGATGACAGAACTGTCAATAGATGTTCTTGGCAATGTGGTGGGCGGAGAGTTCAAACTGGATAAGGAAAAAGTAAAAAATGCAATCGGAAAGTACAAGGTCGGATCTGTACTGAATGCTCCCGGACCGGTTGCTCAAAGCCGTGAGAAATGGAAAGAAATCATCGGTTATATTCAGGAAGTATCTATGAAGGAAATAGGTATTCCTTGTATTTACGGCTTGGATCAGAATCATGGTACTACTTATACCCTTGGTGGAACGCTTTTCCCGCAGAATATCAATCTTGGTGCATCCTTTAATCCTGAACTGACATACGAGTCGGCCGTTATAACTGCATACGAGACACGAGCAAGCAACTGTCCTTGGACTTATTCACCAACGGTGGATATGGCAAGAGATCCTCGCTGGTCGCGTGTTTGGGAAAATTATGGGGAGGACTGTCTGGTTAATGCCATAATGGGCAGTGAGGCTGTTCGTGGTTTTCAGGGAGATGACCCTAATCATGTTTCAGAAGACCGTGTAGCTGCTTCTGTCAAGCATTACCTTGGTTACAGCATGTCCCGTACTGGTAAAGACCGTACTCCTGCATATATATCAGAATCTGATTTGAGAGAGAAATGTTTTGCTCCGTTTAAGGCTTGCGTAGAAACTGGTGCGCTGACAATAATGGTAAACAGTGCTTCCATTAATGGTGTGCCTGTGCATGCCAACAGGCAGTTACTCACAGAATGGCTTAAAGAAGATCTGGAATGGGACGGAATGTTGATTACCGACTGGGCGGATATTAATAACCTATATACTCGTGAAAGAATAGCAGCCAACAAAAAGGAAGCTATTGAAATTGCCATCAATGCGGGTATCGATATGGCTATGGAACCTTACAATCTTGATTTCTGTACACTGTTGAAGGAATTGGTAGAAGAGGGAAGAGTGCCGATGAGTCGTATTGATGATGCCGTACGTCGTATTCTCCGTCTGAAATACCGTTTGGGACTTTTTGAAAAACCTAATACTGACTATAAGGATTATCCTAAATTCGGCAGTAAGGAACATGCCGCAATCGCACTTAGAGCAGCCGAAGAATCGGAAGTATTGCTGAAAAACAATAATAACATATTACCATTGGCAAAAGGTAAGAAAATCCTCGTGACAGGTCCTAATGCAAATTCAATGAGATGCCTTAACGGCGGATGGAGTTATACATGGCAAGGACATCTTGCCGACCGTTTTGCAGGTGAGTATAATACCATCTACGAAGCTGTAAGCAACAAGTTTGGCGCTGATTTGGTAACCCTAGAACAAGGAGTTACATACGTTGCCGAAGGAGCGTATTACGAAGAAAGCACTCCTGAAATAGAAAAAGCTGTGGCTGCAGCAAAGAATGTAGATGTAATCATCGCATGTATAGGCGAAAATTCATATTGCGAGACTCCTGGAAATCTGGCAGACCTTGCAATCTCTGAAAACCAGCGTAACCTTGTTAAAGCTCTTGCTACGACAGGCAAGCCTATTGTTCTTGTAATAAATGGCGGTCGTCCACGTATTATAAGTGACATTGAACCTTTGGCAGACGGTGTAATCAATATCTTGTTGCCTGGTAATTATGGTGGAGATGCATTGGCAAATATCCTTGCCGGTGATGCAAATCCAAGTGCTAAGATGCCATATACATATCCAAGAAACCAAGCTGAACTTACTACATACGATTATCGTGTAAGCGAGGAAATGGATAAGATGGAAGGTGCATACGATTATGATGCTGTAATTTCTGTTCAATGGCCTTTCGGTTACGGTTTGAGTTATACTACTTTTGATTACAGGAATCTGCGTGTGAACAAAGATACTTTTACTGAAAACGAAAAACTGGAATTTACAATAGACGTTACAAATACTGGAAAGATTGCAGGTAAAGAAGTTGTAATGTTGTTCAGCAGCGATTTGGTAGCATCGCTCACACCAGAGAATCGCAGGCTGCGCGCATTCAAGAAAGTGGAATTACAGCCAGGTGAGACCAAAACTGTAACATTGACTATCAAAGGAAGTGATCTTGCTTTTGTAGGTGCTGACGGAAAATGGATACTTGAGAAAGGTGATTTCCGTATGCAGGTAGGAAATCAAGTCTTGAATATTAAATGTTCTGATACATATAAATGGGAAACTGCTAATATCTGTGTTAATAAATAGCATTGTCTGATTGCTTTTAACGAGCCTGGTCATTTTGAAAGTAGAAATAATTGCAGAAACATTTGCACGTTTCGCGCGAAAGCAGTAATTTTGTGCCCGATTATTCCGAAACGGGTTCGACGAAGAGCTTTCCAAGTGATTGGAGACCACCCGACGGAGCTAACTTATATAGTTCATTTATAAGCATGTACGCAATTGTAGAAATCAACGGCCAGCAGTTCAAAGCAGAAGCTGGCAAGAAGCTGTTCGTTCACCACATCCAGAACGCAGAAGCTGGTGCGACAGTAGAATTTGAGAAAGTTCTTTTGGTAGACAAAGACGGAAACGTAACCGTAGGCCTGCCGACGGTAGAAGGCGCAAAGGTAGTTTGCGAAGTGGTATCTCCGCTGGTAAAGGGCGACAAGGTGCTCGTTTTCCACAAGAAGAGAAGAAAAGGTTACCGCAAGCTGAACGGTCATCGTCAGCAGTTTACGGAACTGACAATCAAAGAAGTAGTAGCTTAATCAAATTAAAACAGTAAGAAGAAATGGCACACAAAAAAGGTGTTGGTAGTTCTAAGAACGGCCGTGAATCAGCAAGTAAGAGATTAGGCGTTAAGATATTCGGTGGCGAGGCTTGCAAGGCAGGCAACATCATCGTTCGTCAGAGAGGTACAGAATTCCATCCGGGCAACAACATCGGCATGGGCAGTGACCACACTCTCTACGCCTTGGTAGATGGAACAGTACAGTTCAAAGTAGGTCGCGAAGACAGACGCTATGTATCTGTTATCCCGGCTGAAAGCGCAGAAGCATAATAGTTTCCCGACAACATAAAGACAAGGGGTGCAATCGAAAAAACGGTTGCATCCCTTTCTTTTTAAGAAAGAATAAGTTACCTTTGCCGCACGAAAACAAAGAAATAATTCTTAACCGAACAAGATATGCTTACCATCAAACAAATCACTGAAAACACAGACGCGGTAGTACGCGGACTGGAGAAGAAGCATTTCAAGAATGCCAAAGAGGCCATCGAACAGGTATTGGCCCTGAACAACAAGCGTAGAAGTACACAGACTTTACTCGATAACAACCTCGCTGAGGTGAACACCCTGTCCAAGTCCATCGGCCAGCTGATGAAGGAAGGCAAGAAGGACGAGGCCGAAACGGCCAAAGCTCGTGTAGGCCAGCTGAAAGAAGCCAACAAGACTCTGCAGGCAGACATGGACCAGGCCGCACAGGACCTGCAACAGCTGCTCTACACCATCCCCAACGTGCCCTACGACGAAGTGCCCGAAGGCGCTACGGCCGAGGACAACCTCGTGGTGAAGATGGGCGGTATGGAAACCGAGCTGCCCAAGGACGCCCTGCCCCACTGGGAACTGGCGAAGAAGTATGACATCATCGACTTCGACCTGGGCGTGAAGATCACCGGCGCAGGCTTCCCCGTCTATAAAGGCAAGGGTGCCCGCCTGCAACGCGCCCTCATCAACTTCTTCCTCGACGAGGCACGCGCTTCGGGCTACACCGAAATCATGCCGCCTACGGTGGTGAACGCCGCTTCGGGCTACGGCACAGGCCAGCTGCCCGACAAGGAAGGCCAGATGTACCATTGCGAGGTGGACGACCTCTACCTCATCCCCACGGCCGAAGTGCCCGTGACGAACATCTACCGCGACGTCATCCTCGACGAGAAGCAGCTCCCCATCAAGAACTGCGCCTACACCGAGTGCTTCCGACGCGAGGCAGGCTCCTACGGCAAGGACGTACGCGGCCTGAACCGCCTGCACGAGTTCTCGAAAGTGGAGCTGGTGCGCATCGACAAGCCCGAACACTCCAAGCAGAGCCATCAGGAGATGCTTGACCACGTGGAAGGCCTGCTCCAGAAGCTGGAGTTGCCCTACCGCATCCTGCGCCTCTGTGGCGGCGACATGAGCTTCACGGCTGCCATCTGCTACGACTTCGAGGTGTATAGCGAGGCACAGAAACGCTGGCTGGAGGTAAGCTCCGTGTCCAACTTCGACACCTATCAGGCCAACCGCCTGAAGTGCCGCTACCGCACGGCGGAGAAGAAGACCGAGCTTTGCCACACGCTGAACGGCTCTGCACTGGCTCTGCCGCGCATCGTGGCCGCCCTGCTGGAGAACAACCAGACGCCCGAAGGCATCCGCATCCCCAAGGCACTGGTGCCCTACTGCGGCTTCGACATCATTGATTGAAAAATGAAGAACTGAAAATTGAAAATGGAGGGATGGCGCTCATTCTCCATTTTCAATTCTCAATGATCAATTAAATAAAATTCTAACCCAATAATCTATTTTATCATGAATGCAAAAAACAAAAGTTTCGCATTGCCGCTGACGTTCATCGGCATCATGTTCTTTGCCATCGGCTTCGCGCTGGGCATCAACTCACTGCTTGTACCCGTTCTGCAAGGCTCGCTGGGCATCTCGAACGCCGCTTCCTACCTGATTATCGCCGCGACGTTCATCCCCTTCCTCGTATTCGGCTATCCTGCCGGACTGACCATCAAAGCCATCGGCTACAAGCGCACGATGTCGCTGTCGTTCATCATCTTTGCCGTGGCTTTCTACCTGTTCATCCTCTCGGCCGACTACAAGAGCTTCAGCCTCTTCCTGCTGGCTTCGTTCATCAGCGGTGCGGCCAACGCCTACCTGCAGGCATCCGTCAACCCCTACATCACCATCCTGGGCCCGCTGGAGAGTGCCGCCAAGCGCATCAGCATCATGGGCATCTGCAACAAGCTGGCCTGGCCCATCCCGTCCATCTTCATCGTGTGGCTGCTGGGCAAGGACGTGAACCTCATCGGCATTGAAGACCTGAACAAGCCGTTCGTCATCATCATCTGCGCCTTCGTGGCCCTGGGCATCATGGCTTTCTTCGCTCCCCTGCCCGAGGTGAAGGCTGAGGGTGAAGACGAGGACGACACCACTTCCAGCGCATCTAGCTATGCCGCCGGCAAGACGTCCGTCTTCCAGTTCCCCCACCTGCTGCTGGGTTGCCTCGCCCTGTTCCTCTACGTGGGCGTTGAAACCGTTTCACTCGGAACACTCGTCGATTATGCCAACTCGCTGGGCCTGCCGGGTGCCGCCAACTACGCCTGGATTGCCCCCATCGGCATCGTCATCGGCTACATCTGCGGCATCATCTTCATTCCGAAATACATCAGCCAGGCCGCCGCGCTGAAGGTGTGCTCCATCCTGGCTGTCATCGGTTCGCTGCTCGTCGTGCTGACACCGCAGGCGATTTCCATCTACTTCATCTCGTTCATGGCACTGGGATGCTCGCTGATGTGGCCCGCCCTGTGGCCGCTGGCCATGGCCGACCTGGGCAAGTTTACCAAGGCCGGTTCGTCGCTGCTCATCATGGCCATGTTCGGCGGTGCCGTCATCCCCACCCTCTACGGATGGCTGAAGGACGTGACCAGCCCCCAGCAAGCCTACTGGCTCTGCCTGCCGTGCTTCCTGTTCATCCTCTATTATGGAGTGTCAGGATATAAGATCCGTACGAAGTAAGATTAGATTTCAGAGCTGAGATTTTAGAATTCAGCATACAGAAGTTAAGGAGTTAAACTCAATGTCAGGTTTCGAATACCAAGGCATTGGCTTGGCTCCTTAACTTTTTGGCTTCTAAACCTCTCCCCAACTCCTCGACTCTCAAACTTTCTGCCCCATCTTTCTTTGATTTTAACAAATAAGCCGTATCTTTGCAAATCTATCAATCTGAAAGCAATTACGTAATTATACAAACAAAATTTATAGATAATGAACAAAATCATTAGCAAAGAACAATTTTCGGAGAAAGTGTTCAAGTTCGAAGTAGAGGCCCCGCTTATCGCCCGCTCGCGCAAGGCAGGCCACTTCGTCATCGTCCGCGTGGACGCCAAGGGCGAACGCATGCCGCTGACCATCGCAGGAGCCGACGTACAGAAGGGCACCATTACGCTGGTGGTGCAGGAAGTAGGCCTCTCGTCCACCAAGTTGTGCCAGCTGAACGCAGGCGACTATATCCTCGACGTAGTGGGTCCGCTGGGACAAGCCACACACATCGAGAACTTCGGTACGGTGGTATGTGCCGGTGGTGGCGTGGGTGTAGCCCCGATGCTACCCATCATCCAAGCCCTGAAAGAGGCAGGCAACCGTGTGATTTCTGTCCTGGCCGGCCGCACCAAAGACCTGATTATCCTCGAAAATGAAGTGCGGAAGTCGTCGGACGAGGTCATCATCATGACCGACGACGGCTCGTATGGCAACAAAGGCCTCGTGACTGAAGGCATCGAAAGCGTCATCAAGCGCGAGAAGGTGGACAAATGTTTCGCCATTGGCCCTGCCATCATGATGAAATTCTGCTGCCTGCTCACCCAAAAATACAACATTCCGACCGACGTATCGCTGAACACCATCATGGTGGACGGCACGGGCATGTGTGGTGCCTGCCGCATCACCGTGGGCGGAAAGACGAAGTTCGTCTGCGTGGACGGCCCTGAGTTCGACGGCCACCAGGTGGAATGGGACGAAATGTTCAAGCGCATGGGATCGTTCAAGGACGTGGAGCGCGAAGAGATGAGCCATCTGGAAGCCTCTGTCTGCCACGCCACGCCACAAGAGGAAGCATCGGCCGAAACGACCGCCACAGGAAGAGCCATGACGGCCAACACCCCGATGGAAGAACTCCTCGACCGCAAAGCTCCCTGGCGTGAGGCCTTGCGCAAGAGCATGAAGCCAAAGGAACGTACCGCCATCGCCCGCTGCCCGATGAACGAACTCGACCCCGGCTATCGTGCCACAACCCGTACGGAGGAGGTGAACACAGGCTATACCAAGGAACAGGCCATGACTGAAGCCAAGCGATGCTTGGATTGCGCCAACCCGACGTGTATGCAAGGCTGCCCCGTCAGCATCAATATCCCTTCGTTCATCAAGAACGTGGAGCGCGGCGAGTTCCTCGAAGCCGCCCGCGTGCTGAAGCACACCTCTTCGCTGCCTGCCGTCTGCGGACGCGTCTGCCCACAGGAGAAGCAGTGCGAAAGCCAGTGTATCCACCTGAAGATGAACGAACCCGCCGTGGCTATCGGCAACCTGGAGCGCTTCGTGGCCGACTATGAGCGCGAGAGCGGCAACATCATCCTGCCCGAACTGGCTCCCAAGAACGGCATCAAGGTGGCCGTTGTAGGTTCGGGTCCTGCCGGCTTGAGCTTTGCAGGCGACATGGTGAAGTATGGTTATGATGTCACCGTCTTCGAAGCCCTGCACGAGATTGGCGGCGTATTGAAATATGGTATCCCTGAATTCCGCCTGCCCAACAAGATTGTGGACGTGGAAATCAACAACCTCGAGAAGATGGGCGTGAAGTTCGTCAAGGACTGCATCATCGGCAAGACAGAAAGTGTGGAAGAGCTCCAGAAGGAAGGCTACAAAGGCGTGTTCATCGCCTCGGGTGCCGGCCTGCCCAACTTTATGAACATCCCTGGCGAAAACAGCGTGAACATCATGTCGAGCAACGAGTACCTGACGCGTGTCAACCTGATGGACGCATCTAACCCCGAAACCGACACCCCCATCAACCCCGCCAAGCGCGTCATGGTGGTGGGCGGCGGAAATACAGCCATGGACTCCTGCCGCACCGCCAAACGCCTGGGTGCCGAAAAAGTATATATCGTCTATCGCCGCAGCGAGGCGGAAATGCCCGCCCGACTGGAGGAAGTGAAACACGCCAAGGAGGAAGGCATCGAATTCCTGACCCTGCACAATCCGCTCGAATACATCGCTGACGAGAAGGGAGCCGTGAAGCAAGTCATCCTCCAACAAATGGAGCTGGGCGAACCCGACTCCAGCGGACGACGCAGCCCTGTGCCCATCCCTGGCGCTACTGTCACACTCGACATCGACATGGCCGTCGTGGCCGTAGGCGTATCGCCGAACCCCATTGTGCCCAAGTCCGTCAAAGGACTGGAGCTGGGCCGCAAGAACACCATCGCCGTCAACGAGCAGATGCAGAGCAGCATCCCCACTATTTATGCAGGCGGTGACATCGTGCGCGGTGGAGCGACCGTCATTCTCGCCATGGGCGACGGACGACGCGCAGCAGAAGCCATGCACCACCAGCTTCAAGACTAAAACGCGCTAAACACTTATACTCCATTACAGGCAATGCAGAAGGCTTCCAACCCATGCATTGCCTGTTTTTTATGTCCAAGCCATTTCTCCTCGCCCAAATCCTCAAAAAACAATATGAAACAATAATCTACATTTTATTACAAATATGTTACAATTTATAAGAAATACGATCTATATTGATTGAAATTTTGATTTATATCAAGAAATGAGGATTTGGGAAGCATTTTCTTTATCAATCATTTTTATGTTATAAAACACATCCATATATTTGCATCGGTAAAAAGAAAGGCTGGGCGCCCAGCCCTAGTTTCAATAGGTATTAGCTATTGGATTTATAGGATTAGTTTTTAGGATTAACAAAAATGAGAAGTATTATGAAACGTTTAGGATTAACATTCGTGGCAGCATTCTGCCTGACAGTTACAACTTTTGCTGCAGGTAACCAACCTGTAACTGAAACTGCAAAATGGGACGGTTCTATTAACGTAGCCCGATTGAGCAAATACTTGGATTTGGATAGCAAGCAGCATGAGGAAGTAGCAAACATCATCGATTTCTTCAATCGAGAGATGTCACGTGCAACCAAGGCGAAAAAGAATCGCGAACAGATGTTGCGCAACGCAATCTATGGTAACCTGAAGCTGATGAAAAATACCTTGGACGAAAAGCAATATGCCAACTACACCAAGGTGCTGAATGTGACTTTGCGCAACAAAGGTTTCGAGATCAAATAAAGATAATCCGCAACCAACTGTTTCAAACAGGTTGTTGTTATATACGAAGAAAGCGCTAGGATCTACTCCTAACGCTTTCTTTTTTTTGTCAACACGAAAATCATGCTGACTCCCTAACCAATATATATAACGGTCGTCTTACTTTCACAAGCAAAAACGATCCTGCAATTCTTTCTTGAATTTTTTTGAGACAAGCAGCTCTGTCACCCTGTCAAAAGGAGGATACAACAGGCAACGATTGTCCTTTATCAACATCAGATAATCCATATTGATAATGTAGGACTGATGAATCTGCACGCATCTAGGCAAGTTGCGAATAATCAAATCGGCCGTCATACCCCTGCGTAATGTCAACGGAGGATCATTGCTCAGAATGACCTCCCACAACTTACGTTCGGAAGAATAACGGAAAAAACCAATTTCTGAGGTCCGCAACACACGCATATCATTGGTCGGCGTATATACCATAAACGTATCGCTTATCGACGATGGCATCGAAGCGAGTCCTGTCCGCTGTCCTCCTTGCATCTGTTGCAGAAAACGATGCAGGATCTGATCCAACTCCTGAGGCTGAAAAGGCTTCAGCAAATAATCGAAAGCCGATTCCCGTATAGCCTCTATCATATACTTGTCATAGGCCGTATAGAAAACAACTTTCATATTCCAGATAATGCTGTCACGAATATCGCGCAACAATTCCATACCTGTCATCTCAGGCATCTCAACATCCAGAAATAGTAAATCTGGCCGTACTGCAGCAATCAACTTCTTACCCTGACGCGCATTCCGAGCAATGCCGTCCAATGAAAACTCAGACTTCTTCTCCAGCTCAAACGCTAAAGCTTCCGCCGCCATTTCATCATCATCCACTACTATGACCTTATATGCACACATACTAATTTGTCGTTGTTTCTGTAGCGAATATAGGCATTAAATTAATCCAATGCAAAGAATGAAATGAAAGTCTTGCACTATTTGTTTAAATAGTGGAACTATTCTACAAAAATAAAGGATTATTCGGCAATTCTTTTTTCTCGTTTAAAGTCTGTAATCGTACTTTACAGGCAAAAGAAATGAAACCTGACATCCCGTCTCACCACTGGAGAGAACCACATTATGGACTTCCACATCCAGCGCCTGTTTGTTCTTTGCATTCAGAATCTGAATGGTTTGCATGACGACTTTCATACCGGTACCCGTCCCCCGATGAAGGCTGTTGGGACGATATCCTCCCCCATTATCTGTAATCTGAATGCTGACTTCACCTGAATCACGACGACAGATATCAATCCAAAGCCGTCTCTCTCCTTCCTTTCCACGCAACGCATGTTTCACAGCATTTTCTACAGGTATTTGGATCAACATAGAAGGCAGAAATACCAAACTTGGATGCACATCGGGCGCAATCTGGATAACAGGGAAAAAATTGTCTCCCAACGAACGCCGTTCCAAATCTATGTAAGTCTTGACAAAATCCAATTCTTCTTCCAGCGTAACACACAACTGTTCGGCCAATTCCAAATTTCTTCGCATCAGTTTCACTAAAGAAGCCAGTTCTTTTTGCTCGGTCTCTTGCTTGCGGCTCAGCATCTCCTGGTTGAGTACATTAAAAATGAAATGAGGAGACAGACGGTTGCGAATGTTTTCCAAACGCAGGGAGGAAACCATACGACGATTCTCCACCAACATCAACGCACGCTTCTTCTTATTATACAAATAGAGGAAAACAGCTACCAAAAAAGCGAGAACCGCCATGCAAGCTACAATCAGATGAGCCTGCCTGAGCCTAAGCACCTCATTCTCAGTTTCACGTATCATGACACGATGGGCCAGCAGGGTAGAGTCCTGCTGATAGCGCAAAGCCAAATCGGCCGTATGCATCCGAACACGTTCGTTGCGGATGGAGTCATCCAACCTCAAGTTGTTTTTTTGATAATAATAAGCTTGCTTGTAGTTTCCCGTTTCCTCATAAAACTGTTGCAGATATTTATTGCGGATATGTACCATGTCGGGATCAATATCGGGAGGCGTCACACTATGAGACAGCACACGACGGGCCTCACCAAACTCTTTTTGAAGCAATGCCTGTGCAATAGCTTGTGTATCCAGATAATACAAAGCAGTCGTCATCCCTATCTTTTGGAAAAAAGGCCGGCATTCATCCATATAACGAGCCGCGGAATCGGGTTGTTGCAATTGCAAAAAGCAATCGCTCAGGTTCAATTTTCCCAAGTTCTGTTCGAACATCATGTCAGGATATCCTCCTGTCAATTCAACAAGCTTTCGAAAATAAGACATGGCCGTCTGGCAATCCCCCCGATAATAATAGGACGTTCCCCGATTATTCAAATAGATGTATTTCTCATAAGGGAGCATCCGCTCATATTCCTGACCAGCCAGATTGTAGTAATAATCACACTGATCAAAATCACGTAGAGCAACGTAAACCTGCGCCAACCCATAGTAAATCGGAGTACGCTTGGTAGACGGCAACTCCAAGGAGTCGCACAGCAACAAAGCTTTTCGATACCAGGAAGCCCCCAAATCCAACTCTCCCAAACGGTTGCAGGCATCTGCAAGATTCATCAGGATATCGGGCACATCAGCAATGCGCGTCCCCTTCAGCCGATATTCATAAGCAGATTGAAAGGCCTTTTTAGCTGAATCCATCACACCTGTACGGGCAAACAGATTGCCAGCCATATTCAAACACTCGGACTGTAAGTCTGCTACTTGTGGAGAGAAAGGTTGGCGTGCAGCAAAATGCTGAATATGATGCAACACCAACCACGCTGAATCAATTTGTGAAGTCATCAGATAAGTTTTCAGCGTCAAAGACAGGTAATTATACTTCACAAGACTATCTTCTGCTTCATTCATTCGCCTCAGTGCCTCCGCTCTCATCCAACGGGGAGCGACAGAGATAGAGTCACTATGACTGGCAAAAAAAGCCTGGAAAGCATCCTGTTCAGATACTTCCTCTCTCTTCTCCCCTTCGGCACAACACGCCAACAAGGCAATCACGAAGCTTAATATCCATACAACCTGCCCTTTTATTAAAACTCTCTTCATAAATATATACTTTTCAACCTGCTTCTTTCCACAAAAATAGTCCATTTTTTTGAACGAACAATCAAACAAGTAAAAAAAACGAAAAAAGCCTCATAACTTCCTTTCAGAAGTTACAAGGCCATGTATATTTATAAAAAACTAAATTAAAGCGCACCCACTTCTTTCAGAGCAGCATTTGTCTTGTGGACAGCAGCAGCGCTGGCAGCGAACTTCGCCTTTTCATCCTCAGTAAGTTCCAGCTCAACAATCTTCTCAATGCCGTTTTTACCCAGAATAACAGGAACACCGATGCAGATATCGCTTTCGCCATATTCGCCTTCCAGATATACAGAGCAAGGAATCATCTTCTTCTGGTTATGCAAAATAGACTCTACGACATACGCTCCTGCAGCACCTGGTGCATACCAAGCCGACGTACCCAGCAATTTAGTCAGAGTAGCACCACCTACCATTGTAGCGGCAACGACCTCATTCAATTTTTCTTCACTCAAAAGGGTACTTACAGGCTGTCCTTTATAAGTAGCCAGGCGTGCCAAAGGAATCATAGTCGTATCGCCGTGTCCGCCGATCACCATTCCTTCTACCTCATTAGCATTGCAACCCAAAGCCTGAGACAGGAAATATTTGAAACGTGAGCTATCCAATGCGCCACCCATACCAATAATACGGTTCTTAGGCAAGCCAAGAGACTTCAGAGCCAAATAAGTCATCGTATCCATCGGATTGGAAATAACGACCAAAATAGCATTAGGAGAATATTTCAAGATATTTTCTGCTACTGACTTAACAATACCAGCATTAACGCCGATCAGTTCTTCACGAGTCATTCCTGGCTTGCGAGGAATACCTGAAGTGATAACAACAACATCAGAATTGGCAGTCTTCTCATAATCATTGGTGCAGCCGGTAATTACCGTATCAAAGCCCAGCAACTGAGCTGTCTGCATCATATCCATTGCCTTACCTTCTGAAACGCCTTCTTTTACGTCCAGCATTACCACCTCGTCGGCCACTTCATTAAAAGCCAACACATTAGCACATGTAGCGCCTACATTACCGGCACCTACTACGGTTACTTTTGACATAATTAATTCTTTTATTTAAAGTTGTTTAAGACAGTGCAAAAGTACGACGAGACTATCAATTAAAGAAATTTTTCCATAATAATTTTAGTTAAATGAACATTTACCTTCCAAGTAATGTTAACAAATTGACAATTAATTCCTATTTTTGCCCCCTGTAATAAACAATAAGCTGAAAATGTATAAATGAATAGCTGGAAAAGCCAAAAAACAATGATAACAATAAGCAAATCAAAACAATGAATAAAAACAAATCACTGATTATCATAGGAAGCGCCCTCGTCCTACTACTGATAGGAGTAACCACATTACTGGTTATGGAAAAAACAACCAACAAAGAATTGGTACAAGAATTCGAATTGGAAAAAGAAGATTTGGAAAACGAATACACTCGCTTCGCACAACAATATGACGAATTGAAACTGACAATTTCAAATGATTCGCTTTCCGTTCTGTTGGAACAAGAACAATTGAAAACTCAACGCCTCTTGGAAGAATTAAGGACAGTAAAAAGCAGCAATGCATCAGAAATACGCCGACTGAAAAAAGAATTGGCCAGCTTGAGAAAAGTCATGATCAGTTATATTAATCAGATCGACTCACTCAACCAGCTGACTGCCCGCCAGCAAGAAGTAATCAAAGACGTAACACGCAAATATAACGATGCCTCCCGACAGATAACCAGCCTGTCTAAAGAGAAAAAGACATTGAATGAAAAAGTCGCATTAGCCGCACAGCTTGACGTAACCAATATTCGCATTGAGGCACAAAACAAGCGTGGACGCGAAACAGACAAGGTGAAGAATGTAGTAAAATTCAAAATAGATTTCAGCATCGTGAAAAATATCACAGCTGAAACGGGTGAAAAGACATTATATCTGCGCATCACCAAGCCTGATAATGGAGTACTGACCAAAAGCGAGGCAAATACATTCAAATACGAAAATCGAAACCTGACTTATTCCATCAAGAAATACATTGAATACACAGGTGAAGAACAAGCGGTCACAGTATATTGGAATGTAGAAGAATATCTATATGCAGGCAATTACCGTGTCGACATCTTTGCGGATGGGATCTTAATTGGCTCGCAAAGTTTTTCACTCAAATAAAAATCTAAAGAATCCTCAACCAACCATAAAGGGATAAAGCAAGACTTTCGAAAAAGAAGTTCAGCTTTATCCCTTTGCTTTATCACAAAAACGTAAGTTAACAGTTTTTTTTAAACCTGTATACAGAACTTTTTTATCTTTGCATTGTTGTTTATGCAATCATTGCCGACTGTTTCGGCAATCAAAATAAAAGCGATATAGCGTATGAATGCAATGAAAAAGTTCTTATGTTCCACCTTATTAAGCTTATCGGTCTATGTAGTAGGCGCACAACAGGTCTTGAGCCTGGATAGTTGTCGTGCATTAGCAATGGCCAACAACAAGGAGCTATTGATAAGCCAGGAGAAGATTAACGCCGCACACTATCAGAAAAAGGCTGCTTTTGCAAATTATTTACCTAAGTTCGATGCAACAGGTGCCTACATCCGTAATCAGAAGGAAATATCACTGCTGAGTGATGCACAGAAAGATGCTTTATCCAATATCGGTACCAACCTGAGCGGTGCTTTGCAGAACGGAGTACAAAACATGATTGCACAAAACCCAGGCCTGCTGCAAAACCCACAATTCATGCAGCTGTTACAAGCTTTTGGAAGTGTAGACCTGGCAGGTCCGTTAAATCAGGTAGGAAGTTCTTTAGTAGATGCTTTCCGCACTGATACACGAAACATGTATGTCGGCGCCATTACCCTGACACAGCCCCTATACATGGGTGGAAAAATACGAGCCTACAATAAAATAACCCAATATGCCGAAGAACTGGCACGCCAACAGCACAGCACGGGCATGCAGGAAGTGATACTGAACACTGACCAGGCCTACTGGCAGGTTGTATCATTGGTACACAAAAGGAAACTGGCTGAAGGATATCTGGAATTGCTGAAGAAATTGGAAAGCGATGTCGACAAAATGATCAACGAAGGAGTAGCGACAAAAGCCGATGGCCTGTCTGTAAAGGTGAAAGTTAACGAAGCGGAAATGACGCTGACCAAAGTGGACGATGGGCTAAGTCTGTCGCGCATGTTGTTATGCCAACTGTGCGGACTGGACCTGACGACGGATATCGTATTGGAGGACGAACGGGAAGAAAACCTGAAAGAAGCCGGAATAGCTAGCAACCAAATCAATATGGAAAGTGTTTATGCCATACGCCCTGAAGTCCGTAGCTTGGAACTGGCATCCAAAATCTATGATCAAAAGGTGAACGTAACCCGTTCGGAAATGCTGCCTTCCATCGCCCTGATGGGAAGCTATATGGCTACCAATCCGTCCGTACTAAACAGCTTCGAAAAGAAGTTCAAAGGCATGTGGAATGTAGGTGTCATGGTATCAGTTCCTTTATGGCACTGGGGCGAAGGTATCAATAAGGTGAAAGCAGCCAAGGCAGAAGCCAACATCGCACGCTATCAGCTGGAAGAGGCGAAAGAAAAAATCCAGTTACAGGTAAGCCAGTCCGCCTTCAAGGTGAACGAAGCAGCCAAAAAACTGGTAATGGCTGAAAAGAACCTTGAAAAAGCAGATGAAAATCTGCGCTACGCCACCTTGGGCTTCGAGGAAGGAGTAATCCCTGCCAGCAATGTATTAGAAGCTCACACAGCTTGGCTTTCCGCCCAATCTGAGAAGATAGATGCCCAAATAGACGTGAAACTGACGGATCTCTATCTGAAGAAAGCTACGGGAGAACTTACATCAATGGAGAATTGAAAATGGAGAATGAAGTATTATCAATTCTCAATTATCAATTATAAAATTATCAATTATCGAAATGGATACAAAATCGCAAAACAGTAACATGCTGCTGGCCTTCCTGACACTGGTAGGCGTCATCGCAGTAGTGGCCCTAGTAGGTTTCTTCATGCTTCACAAAGGGCCGGAAATCGTCCAAGGACAAGCAGACGTCAACGAATACCGCGTATCGAGCAAGGTGCCGGGACGCATCTTGGAGTTCCGCGTAAAAGAAGGACAACAAGTGAAGGCAGGCGATACGCTCGCCCTGCTGGAAGCGCCAGACGTACAGGCCAAGCTGGAACAGGCACAGGCAGCCGAAGCCGCTGCACAAGCACAGAACGAAAAGGCTATCAAAGGAGCACGCCAGGAGCAGATCCAGGGCGCCTATGAAATGTGGCAGAAAGCACGTGCCGGCGTGACCATCGCCGAAAAATCGTACAAACGCGTGAAGAACCTGTACGATCAGGGAGTGATGTCGGCACAGAAGCTGGACGAGGTGACAGCACAGCGCGACGCCGCCATCGCTACGGAAAAGGCTGCCAAATCGCAGTATGACATGGCCAAGAACGGTGCCGAGCGCGAAGACAAGGCAGCTGCAGCAGCTTTGGTTCAACGTGCACGCGGAGCCGTAGCCGAAGTACAATCGTACATCGCCGAGACATACCTCATTGCCCAGACGGCCGGCGAAGTGTCGGAGATCTTCCCCAAGGTGGGCGAACTGGTAGGCACAGGAGCGCCCATCATGAACATCGCCGTGATGGAAGACATGTGGGTGAGCTTCAACGTGCGCGAGGATCTGCTGAAGGGGCTGAGCGTGGGTACAGAATTTGAAGCCTACGTCCCGGCACTGGACCGTGACATCCGACTGAAAGTGTACTATATGAAAGACCTAGGCACCTACGCTGCCTGGAAAGCCACGAAGACCACCGGCCAGTTCGACCTGAAGACGTTCGAAGTGAAGGCCAGCCCAGTGGAGAAAGTCGACGGACTGCGGCCGGGTATGAGCGTGGTGCTGGAAAAATGAAGAATGAAGAATTAGGAATGAAGATTACTCCCATTTTCAATCTTCAATTCTCAATTATCAATTATCGAAATGAACGCAACGAAATACAAAGCCTTGTGGAACGTGATGAAGCGTGAAGGAAAGCGCCTCGTCTCCCGTCCGCTCTACCTGTTCTGCATGGTAGTGGCACCGCTGTTCTGCTACGTGTTCTTCACCACGCTGATGGACTCGGGGCTGCCGCAGAACATGCCGGTGGGCGTGGTGGACGAAGACATGACGACCACCTCGCGGCAACTGGTGCGCAACCTCGACGCCTTCGAACAGACGGCCGTCGTGGCCCACTACCCCAACGTGACCGAGGCACGCCAGGCCATGCAGCGGGGCGACATCTACGGCTTCTACTACATTCCAGAAGGGACTACCTCCAAAGCACAAGCCCAGCGGCAGCCCAAGGTGTCGTTCTACACCAACAACACGCTGCTCATTGCTGGTTCACTGCTCTACAAGGACATGAAGATGATGAGCGAACTGGCCTCTGGAGCCGCCGCCCGCTCGGTGCTCTACGCCAAGGGAGCGACGGAAGACCAGGCCATGGGATTTCTGCAGCCCATCGTCATCGACACACACCCGCTGAACAATCCGTGGATCAACTATTCGGTCTACCTGAACAACACGTTCGCGCCGGGCGTGCTGATGCTGCTCATCTTCATGGTGACGGTATTCTCCATCGGCGTGGAAATCAAGGACCGCACCGCCCGCCAGTGGCTGCGCACGGGCAACAACTCCATCTGGATATCGCTGGCCGGCAAGCTCCTGCCCCACACCGTCGTCTTCTTCCTGATGGGCATCCTCTACAACGTCTACCTCTACGGCTTCCTGCACTTCCCCTGCAACAGCGGCATCCTGCCAATGCTCTTTGCCACCCTGTGCCTCGTGCTGGCCTCGCAGGGCATGGGCGTGCTGATGATAGGCGTGCTGCCTACGCTGCGCCTGGGGCTGAGCTTCGCTTCGCTATGGGGCGTGCTGTCGTTCTCGATGTGCGGCCTGTCGTTCCCGGCCATGGGCATGCACCCCACACTGCAGGCGCTGGCCAACCTCTTCCCGCTGCGCCACTACTTCCTGATCTACGTGGACCAGGCGCTGAACGGGTATCCGATGATCTATTCATGGACCAACTACGTGGCCCTGCTGCTGTTCATGATGCTGCCGTTCTTCATCGCCCACCGGCTGAAGGCAGCCCTCATTTACTATAAATACGTACCGTGATGAAAAAGAAACCGACTTTCAAACAACATATCAGACAGGGCGTCTACGACCTGTTCTACATCTGGCGGCAGGAATTCCGCACGACCTTCCGCGACCAGGGGGTACTGATTTTCTTCATCCTGGTACCGCTGGTCTACCCGCTGATCTACTCGTTCATCTACACCAACGAGACGCTGCGCGACGTGCCCGCCGTGGTGGTGGACGACTCGCGCAGCACGCTGAGCCGACAGTACGTGCGGATGCTCGACGCCAGCCCCGACATCCGCATCGTGTCCCACTGCGCCGACATGGAGGAAGCCAAGCTCGCCCTGCGCAACCGCGACGCCTACGGCATCGTCTACCTGCCCGAAACCTTCAGCGACGACATTGCCGCCGGACGGCAGACGCAGGTGAGCATCTTTTGCGATATGAGCGGACTGATGTACTACAAGGCCATGCTGAGCGCTAACACCGAAGTGTCGCTCGAGATGAACACGGAAATCAAGATAGCCCGCGCCGGAAACACCACCGACCGCCAGGACGAGGTGACGGCCTACCCCATCGAATACAAGGACGTGGCGCTGTACAACCCCACCAACGGCTTTGCCGCCTTCCTGATACCCGCCGTGCTGATGCTCATCATCCAGCAGACGCTGCTACTGGGCATCGGCCTCTCGGCCGGAACGGCCCGCGAGAAGAACCAGTTCCGCGACCTCGTGCCCATCAACCGCCACTACAACGGCACGCTGCGCATCGTCATGGGCAAGGGACTGAGCTACTTCCTGGTGTATGCGCTGGTGTCGGCCTACGTGCTCTGCGTCGTACCCTGGCTCTTCAGCCTCAACCAGATAGCCCTGCCGGGCGAACTCATCCTGTTCACCCTGCCCTACCTGAGCGCCTGCATCTTCTTCGCCATGACTGCCTCCATCGCCATCCGCAACCGCGAGACGTGCATGCTGCTGTTCGTCTTCACCTCCGTGCCGCTGCTGTTCCTTTCGGGCATCTCGTGGCCCGCCTCGGCCATCCCGCCCTTCTGGCGCTACTTCTCGTACCTGTTCCCATCGACCTTCGGCATCAACGGCTACGTGCGCATCAACAGCATGGGGGCCACGCTGAACGAAGTGCAGTGGGAATACCAGGCCCTCTGGCTGCAAACCGGCATTTACTTCCTGACCACCTGCCTCGTCTACCGCTGGCAGATCCTGCAAAGCCGCCGTCACGTCATCGAAGCCTACAGGCGCTACAAAGCCCTGCGCGGTGAGTGACGGCGGAAACGCCTTCCCAAAAGTTTTCGGCAGCCCCTCCGAGACCTCGGAAGCCTTCCCAAAAGTTTTTGGCTGCCCTCCGAACACTCTGAAACCCTCTCAAAAGTTTTTGGCGACCCGTCCGAGACCTCGGAAACCCTCCCTAAAGTTTTTGGCGACCTGTCCGAGCCTTCGGAAACCCTCCCTAAAGTTTTTGGCGACCCGTCCGAGCACTCGGAAACCTTCCCAAAAGTTTTTGGCTGCCCGTCCGAGACCTCGGAAACTCTCCCAAAAGTTTTTGGCAGTCCGCCCAAAGACAAATAAATCCCGTCCTTTTAAACTTATTAACCTTCTGCCTATTGCGATATTACGAAATATTCGTAGCTTTGCATAGAATTCAAACTAAAACTGTATTCCATGGAAAAATTGACAAGACAAGAAGAAGAAGTGATGTTGTACATCTGGAAGCTGGAGTCCTGCTACGTGAAGGACATCCTCGCCGAATTCCCCGAACCGAAGCCGCCCTACACCACCGTGGCCTCGATTGTGAAAAACCTGGAGCGGAAACAATACGTGAAGCCCAGCCGCGTGGGAAACACCTACCGCTACACCCCGCTCATCCGCGAAAGCGAATACAAGCGGACATTCATGAGCGGCTTCGTCCGCAACTACTTTGCCAATTCGTACAAGGAGATGGTCTCGTTCTTCGCCAAGGAGCAGAAGATTTCGGCCAACGACTTGAAAGACATAATTGAGATGATTGAGAAAGGAAAGGAAAAGTGAAAAATTCCTTTTCAATGAAGAATGAAGAATGTCCGCCTTGCGGACAAATGAAGAATTTCTCCATCACACAAGAAAAGTTCTTCATCCGCCACATTCTTAATTCTTCATTCCTAATTCTTCATTTTTAATTGAAAGATATGGTCTATTTTCTGAAAATCAACGTGGCGATAGCCCTGTTCTACGCCTTCTACCGGCTGTTCTTCTACAAGGACACGTTCTTCGCCTGGCGGCGGACGGCCCTGCTCTGCTTCTTCGCCGTATCGACCGCCGTACCGCTGCTCAACATCCAGCATTGGATTGTACAGCAGGAGCCGATGGCAGCCATGGCCGACCTCTACGCCGCCGTGGTACTGCCCGAACTGACCCTGACGCCGCAGCCCGAAACGGACTGGCGACAACTGGTGGCCGACGGCATCGTCGTCGCCTACTGGCTCGTGGCCGCCCTGCTGGCCCTGCGCTTCCTCGTCCAGCTGGCCGGCATCGTCCGCCTGGCACGCCGCTGCCCCACGCAGAAGATAGACGGCACCACCGTACACCTCCTGCCCCGCGCAGAAGGCCCCTTCTCGTTCTTCCGCTGGATATTCGTCTGCCCCGACGCCCACACCGGCGACGAGCTGCACGAGATTCTGACCCACGAGCGCACCCATGCCCGCCAATGGCACTCCATCGACGTGCTGACGGGCGAACTGGCATGCATCATCTGCTGGTTCAACCCCTTTGCCTGGCTCATGAAGCGGGAAATACGCACCAACCTGGAGTACATGGCCGATGAAAAAGTCCTGGAGACCGGCCACGACTCCCGCACCTACCAATACCACCTGTTGGGTTTGTCACATCATAAGGCTGCAGCAACCATCTATAACAGTTTCAATGTATTACCCTTAAAAAAGCGTATCATTATGATGAACAAACGAAGAACCCGAGCAATAGGGAGAACCAAATACCTGATGTTCCTCCCGCTGGCCGCCCTGCTGATGATCGTCAGCAACATCGAGGCCGTGGCACGCGCCACACAGAAGATTACAACCGAAGTCATCGAGGCCGTCACGCCAGCCGAAACGCCCGACGTGCAGCCTCAGCCTGAAAACATCGCTCCCCTGCCCCAGCAGGAGAAGTCTGACAAGGTGACCTACAAAGGAAAGATTGTAGACGAAGCGGGCAATCCGCTGGGCAACGTACAGATTATCACCGACCGGAAGTTCCAGTCAATGACCACAAGCACGGTCAACGATAAAGGAGAATTCCGCATAGAAACGTCACCCGAAGCCAGCATTGCATTCCTGTACAAAGGCAAGGACGCACAGATACTGGGCTGGGCAGGAAATCCCAAAACCCTGTCCAAGATGGACTCCAATAACATGGTTATCGTCCTGAAACCGCAACAGGCCATAAACGCCCCAACCGATGGCGGTGAGGAAGTCTATGAAGTCGTAGAAAAGATGCCGGAATTCCCTGATGGAGGCATGCCGGGACTGATGAAGTACCTGTCCGCCAACATCCGCTATCCCGAAGCGGCTCATAAGGACGGGACACAGGGACGTGTCACCGTGCAGTTCGTGGTCGGCAAGGACGGCAGCATCGGCAACGTGAGCATCCTGAGAGGCGTTGATCCCGCCCTGGACGCCGAAGCCATCCGTGTCATCAGCGGCATGCCCAAGTGGAAACCGGGCACGCAGAAAGGCGAGCCGGTCAACGTGAAATACACCGTCCCCGTCATGTTCCGCCTGACGCCCGAACCGGTGGAGAAGATAGACGAGATGATAGTAGTAGGCTACCGAAACCCCGACGCCCCCGTGACGGGCGAAGTATATGAAGTTGCGGACAAGATGCCCGAATTTCCCGGCGGTATGACGGGACTAATGCAACACCTCAGCAAGAATATCCGCTATCCGGCCGAAGCCCACACCAATAACATACAGGGACGAGTGGTAGTATCGGTCATCATCAACACCGATGGCAAGGCGACCAACGCCCAAATCGTCCAAGGCGTTGCCCCCAGCCTGGATGCGGAAGCCCTGCGCGTAGCCACTACTATGCCTAACTGGACACCCGGAACCAAGGACGGCAAACCCGTGAACGTGAAGTACACTTTCCCGGTCGTGTTCCGCCTGCAATAGGAAATTCTCTCTTTACATAATTGGTTCACCACAGAGGACGCCCTTGTCCTCTGTGGTGAATGCTTATTTCTTCACCTGCACAATCCGTGTAGGTTCCATCTCGATGTTGCGCTTGTCTACCTGACGCACCACGGCAGCAGCCAGTTGCAGGAAGGCGCGGCCGGTAACGGTATCCGAGTCAAGAGCTACGGGCGTACCCTTGTCACCGCTCTCGCAGATACTCTGCACAATGGGAATCTGGCCCAGCAAAGGCACCTTCAATTCCTCGGCCAGTTGCTTGCAACCATCCTTACCGAAGATGTAATACTTGTTCTCCGGCAGTTCGGCGGGAGTAAACCATGCCATGTTCTCCACCAGTCCCAGAATAGGTACGTTCACCTTGTCGTTGGTGTACATGTCCACGCCCTTGCGTGCGTCGGCCAGGGCTACCTGCTGCGGCGTGCTGACAATGACAGCGCCCGTGATGGCAAGCGTCTGGAGCAGCGTCAGGTGAATGTCACTGGTGCCCGGAGGAGTATCGAGGATGAAGTAGTCCAGGTCGCCCCAGGCGGCGTCGCCCACGAGCTGTTTCAGAGCGTTGCTGGCCATGCCGCCACGCCACAAGGTAGCCTGTTCGGGATTGACAAAGAAGCCGATGGAAAGGAGTTTCAGGCCGTACTTCTCGATGGGAATGATGAGGTCGCGGCCGTCGATGCGCTCGGCATAGGGACGCGCGTCTTCCACCTGGAACATCTTGGGGACGGAGGGACCGAAGATGTCGGCATCGAGCAGGCCGACCTTGTAGCCCAGCTTCACGAGGGCCACGGCCAGGTTGGCGGCTACGGTACTCTTGCCCACACCACCCTTGCCGCTGGATACGGCAATGACGTTCTTCACGCGTGGCAACATCTTGCCCGGTTCGGGACGGGCGGCCTGACGGCTTTCGGTACTGATCGTCACTTCCACATCGGGCGACACATAGGTATGAATGGCCGTTTCGGCCGATTTCAGCATGGACTTCATGAAGGGATCGGTGGGCTTCTCGAAGATGAGCGAGAAGCTGACCTTCATACCGTCGATGCGCAAGTTGTCGGCCACCATTTCGGCTTCGACAAGGTTCTTGCCGTTGCCCGGATAGCGCACGGTGGCCAGTGCGTCGAGAATGAGTTTCGGATAGAGAGTCATAATATATCTGTTTTTATTTGCTTGTCTGAAGTCCGCTCCGCTTGCTGCGGTTGTAGCTCCGGTAATCGTCCAGTTCGATTTCCACGTCGGGCTCCGTAAGAGTGCCTTCATGCGGCAGGCGGAAGCGGAGGTATTTGATGTTGAGCCCGCGGTCCAGCCATTGCTGTTCGTAATAAGTGCGGATGCCGAGTATCTCGTCGGCCAGGCCAGAGTGGTAAAGGTCTTCGGTCATCACTTCAACGGGCAGGTGGTTGTGCTCCACCATATACCGGGTGTAGGTGAACATGAAGTTGCTGTCCGTCTTGAGGTGCACCAGTCCGCCATCCACGAGAAATCGGCGGTAGCGTTCCATGAAGTAGGTAGACGTCAGGCGCTTGGTGGCCTTCTTCATCTGCGGGTCGGAGAAGGTGAGCCAAATTTCACTCACCTCGCCCGGTGCGAAGAAGCGGTCGATGATCTCAATCTGGGTACGCAGGAAGGCAACGTTGGTCATGCCTGCCTGAAGCGACTCGGTGGCTCCCGTCCACATGCGCGCGCCCTTAATGTCCACCCCGATGAAGTTCTTCTCGGGGAAGAGGCGGCCCAGACCTACGGTGTATTCGCCGCGACCGCAACCCAGTTCGAGCACGATAGGACGGTCGTTCTTGAAGAACCTTTCACCCCAATGGCCCTTCATGTCGAAGGGTACATCGTCCACAACCGAATAGGGGTATTCAAACACGTGCGGGTAATCCCGCATATCTGCAAACTTGGCTAATTTTCCTTTTCCCATAATTTAGAAAGTCTCCACCCAACCGGTGTAGTTATAGAACAGCCGGCCGGCGAAGATTTGATGAAACAATGCATATTGGTCGATGCCCGTACAATGGCATACGCCCAGCCGTTGCGGCAGGTGATCGGCCAGGTAGCGGGCTATCACTTCGTTCTTCCCGGCCCCACACGTGCGGATGTGGAAGCCGCCCAATACCAGCCTCAGATTGGCGTTGGGGAAGGTATCCAGCACCGTACGAAGGATGTTGGTGATGCCGCGGTGCGAGCAGGCACTCAGCACGGCCACGTCGCGTCCGCACTTCAACACCAGCGCCAGTTCGTCGTCGAAACTGTCGGGGTGCCGTTCTCCGTCGATCAGCGTGTAGAAACGGTCGAAGTGGGTATCTTCCTCGTCAGCTATAGGCAGACGAGGAAAGACGAAAACACCCGGCAGGAGTTCCTCCGTATCGTCCACAAAGCGGAAGCGGGCGATGTCGAGGGTATCGGGGTGCATCAGGCCGTTCTCGCGCTCATCCTTGAACTTTGGACGCAAGGCTTCGCGCTTGCACACCACCGCGGCGCGTTCGTTCAGCCGCAAGAAATGGTGCAGGCCGCCCGTATGGTCACGATGTCCGTGCGAAAGGACCAGATAGTCCACCTCGCGCAGGTCGATGCCCATCAGCCGCGCGTTGCGGATGAAAAGATCGGATGCTCCCGTATCGAACAGCACCTTGCGGTCCCCTACCTCAACAAGCAGGGAAAGCCCATGCTCTCCCTGCAATCCCTTGCCGTAAACAACGTTCTCGACGAGGGTCGTTATCTGGATGTCTCCGTTCACGCCTGTCATTCTACGATGGTTACCCAGCCGTGTACGTCGGGCTCGTCGCCATATTGGATGGCACGCAGCTTGTGATAGAGTTTGGAGCTGATTTCACCCGGCTTGCCGTCCTTCGAGATAACATAGGAACGGTTGTTCTCGGGGTCGTCAATGCGCTGGATGGGGCTAATAACGGCAGCCGTACCGCAAGCACCGGCTTCCTCGAACGTAGCCAGCTCTTCCTCGGGGATGGGACGGCGTTCTACCTTCAGGCCCATGTCCTCGGCCAGCTGCATCAGGCTCTTGTTGGTGATGCTGGGCAGGATGGAGGTGGACAGCGGCGTGATGTAGGTGTTGTTCTTAATGCCGAAGAAGTTGGCGGCACCACATTCGTCCATGTATTTCTTTTCCTTGGCGTCGAGGTAAAACTCGGCAGAGTAACCACCCTCGTGGGCTTCCTTGCTGGCACGGAGGCTGGCTGCGTAGTTACCGCCTACCTTGAACGTACCGGTACCGAGCGGAGCCGCACGGTCGTATTTGCGCGTGATGACGTAGGGAGTGGTGGCAAATCCGCCCTTGAAGTACGGACCTACAGGCGTGACGAAAATCAGGAACAGGTACTCATTGGCGGGTTTCACGCCTACCTGTGCGCCGGTGCCCACCAGCAACGGACGGATATAGAGCGACGCGCCGCTCTCGTAGGGCGGGATGAAGCGTTCGTTCAGCTTCACAACCTTGAGCACGGCTTCTCGAAAGCGTTCGGTTGAGAGTTCGGGCATCAGGATGCCGCGGCAGGTGGATTGCAGGCGGGCGGCGTTCTCCTCCAGGCGGAAGATGCGCACCTTGCCGTCCTTGCCACGGAAGGCTTTCAGGCCCTCGAAGGCTTCCTGTCCGTAGTGCAGACAGGTGGCTGCCATGTGCATGGGGATGGTCTCCTCGCTGCATACTTCCAGCTCACCCCACTGACCGTTACGATGGTAAATTCTCACGTTGTAATCTGTCTTCATGTATCCGAAGGACAGATTGGACCAATCAATTTCTTTCATATCTTTTGTATTTTGAGTATTCCTATAGTACAACTTGCAACAAAAATACTCTTTATTCTTCACTTTCTTGCTTTTCGGCCAGTATTTTTTCGATTTCCCGGTCGGCTTTCGTCAGTTTGCTCTCGCAGAAGGCGATGATTTCGTTGGCTTCCTTGATTTTTTCGGCCAGCTGGTCTATCTCCAGTTCGTTGTTGTCAATCTGGTTGACAATCTTTTCCAAGCGGGCCATAGCCTGCGAATAGGTTTCTTTTTTCTTGGGTACGGGCATATCTTGATTGCTATTTGATGTTTTTTACAATGGAAGTAAGTGTTCCCTTATGAACCTGCGTCACCAGCACGTCGCCCTCGTGCAGCCGGGAGGCGTCCTTCACGGCACGCCCGTCCTTCAGCGTCAGGCTGTAGCCACGGGCCAGGAGTTTCTCGGGCGAAGCGTCAGCCAGGCGTTGGCGGAGCAGCTCCAGCCGATGGCGGTGGCGTGCCAGCAGAGTCTCCACGGAGCGGTGCAGGTTTTTGCGGGCAGTGAGCAGCTCCAGCTGGGCGGACGACACGCGGCGGACGGCCGACGCGGGGATGCGGTTGCGGCATTGGTACAGACGCCGGCGCTCCTGCTCCAGGCGGGCGGTCACACCTTCGTGCAGACGGACAACCAAGTCGTTCAGGCGGTCGGCAGCCTCATCCATACGGACGATGAGGTATTCGGCGGCGGCGGTCGGGGTCTTCACACGGACGTGGGCCACGGAGTCGAGCACGGTGTCGTCGCGTTCGTGCCCGATGCCGGTGATGATGGGCAAAGGAAACTGGGCACAGGCGGCGGCCAGCAGGTAGGTGTCGAAGCACGAGAGGTCGGACGTGGCGCCTCCGCCACGGATGATGACCACCACATCGAACTGCTCCACCCGGCTGTTGATGGCATCCAGCGCCTCGAGGATGGATGCCTCCACACGGTCGCCCTGCATGGCGGCGGCAAAGAGGGTCACCTGAAAGGCATAACCACGCGGATTGTGCTCCAGCTGATGACGAAAGTCGCCATAACCCGCCGCCGTGGGCGAAGAGATGACGGCCACCCGCCGGGGCAGCACGGGCATGAACAGCTCCTTGTTCAGCGTCAGCACGCCCTCGTCCTCGAGCTGCTTCAGTATCTCGCGACGGCGGCGCGCCATGTCGCCCAGCGTATAGGTGGGATCGATGTCATGCACGGTCAGGTTGAAGCCGTAGAGTTCGTGGAAAGAGACGCTGACCTGCACCAGCACCTTGATGCCCGCCTCGAAAGCCTGCCCCGTGCTCTCCTCGAAGTAAGGACGGAGCAGGCGGAAGACGTTGCTCCAGATAACGCCACGCGCCTTGGCCACGAGGTTGTTGCCCCGCGGATCCTTCTGCACGAACTCCACGTAGCAATGACCCGTAGCAGGATGCGTGCGCACCTCGCTTAGTTCGGCCTGTACCCAATACTCATCGGGCAGACACTGCTCCAGGCTGCGACGCACCAGGGCGTTAAGGTCGTATAGGGATAAAGCGTCCATGGTCAGCGGGATTGGGACAGATATTCCTGATAAGCCTTCCAAAGGTCGGGCACGCCATAACCATAAATATTGTCAGGATAAGCGGCGCGGTCGCCCGAACGGCGTACCAGTTCAATCACCTCTTTGGCCGTCAACTTGGGGCAGGCCTGCCACAGACAGGCCACCATGCCACACATGATGGGCGAGGCGAACGAAGTACCGTTGGCCTGGCGCAGGTTACCGTCGGTACCCATCACGTCGGCCTTGTAGCCCACAGCCACCACATCGGGCTTGATGCGGCCGTCCGCCGTATTGCCGATGGACGAGAAAGAGGCCAGCACGCCATTCTTGCCCACAGCTCCCACGGTCAGCACGTTGTCGGCATCGCCCGGAGGGGTGATTTTCTTCCACGGACCGGCTCCCGCATTGCCCGCGCTGCATACCAGCACCATGCCTTTGTCGGCCACATGCGAAGCCTGACGCGACATCAGTGCGAAACGGCCGTCCAGCTGGCGGTATTCATAGTTTTTCTGCTTGTCGTCGAATTCATAGTAGCCCAGCGAAGTGTTGATGACGTCCACGCCCACACTGTCAGCAAACTCGACGGCGGCCGACCAGTAGTCCTGCTCCACCAGGTTCTCGGAGTAGTCGTCCTCGCTGCGCAGCAGCCAGTAGGAAGCCTCGGGAGCGGTACCCACCATCACCTTCGGACGGTTCAACCCCATGCACGACCACACAGCCATGCCGTGGCTCTGCTCAGCAAAGATGTCAGCACGGGGGTTGACAAAGTCCTTTGTACCCAGCACACGGTTCATATCGAAGGCTGTGATGCGGTCGGCGTTGTGATAACCGGCGTCGATGACGGCGATGGTCATCCCCTGTCCGCGGAAACCCGCCTCGTGCAGCTTGTCGCCATGACTCAACTGAATCTGTGCAGCACCTGCACCGTAGTAACTTTCAGGATGCTTCTCGGGACGGTTCACCAGCGAATCGCGTTGAGGCGTCACCACCTCCTTGGCAGGGCGCATCCACACCCGTTCGGCGGAGCGCACGAAAGGCAGGGCGGCAATGCGGCCGATGGCCGACGAGTCGTTGCACGACACCGTCACGAAGTTCTCCCATTTGCCCGTCACCACGATGTTCACTCCCTGCCGCCGTATCTCGTCCACATAGCTTCGACACACAGGCAGGTCGGTAGAGTCCACCTCCAGCCCCTGGCGATGGCGGCGTTCCAAAGCCTTCGCAGACAAAAATTCTTCAGGACGTTGCAAGGAGTATTCTGTAGCCGCCTTGTCCTTCAAGCAGATGCGGAACTTCAGCGTATCCTGTTGCGCACCCGCCGACAGGACGGTCAGGATGCCAACCAATAACCCAATCATTCGTTTCATATCATTTTCAATTTTCCATTATCCATTTTCAATTCTCAACATACATCCCAATTCCCCGTTGCGAAGCGATGAACGCTCCACCCACCACGCGACGGCCAATGTAGAACACCGCCGACTGGCCGGGTGCGATGGCCGATGCCTCTTCCTGGAAGTGCACCAGCAGGCGTCCGTCCTCCAGACGGCTCACCGTGCAGGGAATGGGACGGCTGCGGTAGCGAATGCGCACCGTCAGGCTGTCGCTTCCGAGGACCTCCGCCTCGTCCGTCAGGCAGTCCTGCTCGGCCAGCATGTAGCGTGTCTTCAGCTGCTCGGCGTCACCCAGCATCACGGTGTTCTTCTGCGGATTGATTTTCAGTACGTAGGCCGGCTTGCCCAAGGCTATCTCCAGCCCCTTGCGTTGCCCGATGGTGTAGTACGGGAAGCCCTTGTGCTCGCCCAGCTTCACGCCCTCGGCGTTCACAAACCATCCCTTGCCCACCTCCGTATCTATCTCGGGGCTGTGCTCGCGCAGGAAGTCGCGGTAGTCGCCCTTGATGAAGCACACCTCCATGCTCTCGCCCTCGTCGGCCTTCAGCGTGTAGCCCTTGTCGCGCAGGTAGTCGCGCACCTTCAGCTTGGTGTATTCGCCCAGGGGGAAGAGGCAGCGGCGCAGTACGTCCTGCCCCAGCCGCCACAGGAAGTACGACTGATCCTTCTTGTCGTCGTCGCCCGCCACGATGTAGCGTTTGCCGTTCCGGTCCTCCAGGCGCGTATAGTGGCCCGTAGCGATGTAGGCACAGCCCAGGCGGTCGGCCCACTCCGTCAGGATGCGAAACTTGAACAGCGGGTTGCACATCACACAAGGGTTGGGCGTGCGTCCCGCGCGGTATTCGTCGATGAAATATTGTACGATGGTACGGCGGAAGTCTTCGCGTTCGTCGGCCACGTGGTGCTCGATGCCCATACTCTCGGCCAGACGGCGTGCCTCCACCGGCTCGTCGCCCCACACCCACATGGTGAGGCCCACAATCTCGTAGCCCTGCTCGCGCAGCATCAGGCACGTGGCGGTGCTGTCTATGCCGCCGCTCATGCCCACCAAAACTCTCTTTTCAGGTCCGTTCATAAATTGTTGGTTCTATTATGGAAAGACAAAGGTACTGTTTTTTGCCCATTCTTCCGCACGCCCCGCCTACAAAATGGCCAAAGCGATGCAGGCGCAAGCCTCGGCGTCGGCCAGGGCATGGTGGTGGCGCGTCAGGTCGTAGCCGCATCGGGCAGCCACCGTCTGAAGCTGGTGATTGGGCAACTGCTTACCGAAGGTGCGTCGAGAGGCACGACACGTGCAATAGAAGGCATAGTCAGGATAGCCCATACCGAAAGCCTTGAAGGCTGCCCGCAGACACCCCTCGTCGAAAGGGCTGTTGTGGGCTACCAGCGGAAGTCCCTCCAGCCGCGGGGCCACCTCTTGCCAGACAGTGGGGAACTCAGGCGCACGGTCGGTATCCTGCCGCGTCAGCCCGTGCACCTGCGTGTTCCAGTAACTGTAATAGTTGGGAAACGGACGTATCAGTCGGTAGATTTTCTCCCTGACCACTCCGTCCCTCACGATGACGATGCCCACGCTGCACACACTGCTCCGCTCGCCGTTGGCCGTCTCGAAATCGATGGCTGCAAAGTCCTTCATCGGCATTTCCTCCTCTTTCTTATTTTGGACAAAAATAAGAAAAATATCCGCACTTTCATCGCTGTAACACAAACGAAACATGTATGACACATCTTCATAACACATATTTCCGAGCTTTGCCTCCGAAAATCAATGAAAAAACAATCAAACGATCAAAATGAAAAAAACAATCCTCCTGCTGGCGGCCGTCCTGATGGCCGCGTCCACCCTCTCCGCCCAAAGCGCGGGAAACGATGAAGACGGGAAGAAAATCGACAAGGAAAAGCTGGAAACCAAAGACTACCTGCCCAAAGTGAACGGAACCATCCGTGCCAAGTACGAATACCAGACGGGCATGGGAGCCGGCCGCTTCGAGGTGCGCAACGCACGCGTCAGCCTGACGGGCAACATCCTGCCCATCGTGGCCTACAAGGCGGAAATTGACCTCTCGGACGAAGGACAGATCAAGATGCTCGATGCCTATGCCCGCATCTTCCCCGCCAAGGGACTGACGGTGACGGCCGGACAGATGCGCGTCCCCTTCACCATCGACGCCCACCGCTCACCCCACCAGCAATACTTCGCCAACCGTTCGTTCATCGCCAAGCAGGTGGGCAACGTGCGCGACGTGGGCCTTACTCTGGGCTACGAACTGCCCACAGCCCTGCCCGTCAAACTGGAAGGAGGACTCTACAACGGCACAGGACTGACCAACCAGAAGGTGTGGCACAAGGAGGTGAACTACTCTGCCAAGGCCGTCGTCCTGCCCACCGAAGGACTGAACCTCACCCTGAGTGTGCAGGGCATCAAGCCCGAAGACGTATGGATGCGCTCCTACGACATCGGCACCTACTATGAGGCAGGCCGCTTCCACATCGAAGGCGAATACCTCTACAAGCAGTATTCGGACAACGCTTTCAAGGATGTGCACTCCGTCGACGCCTTCATCAACTACGACCAGCCTCTGAAGAAAGTCTTCCAGAAGATGTCTTTCCTGGCCCGCTACGACATGATGACCGACCAGAGCGACGCCAAGACCCGCGACGAAGCCACGGGTGCCCTGACCATTACCGACTACAAGCGCCACCGACTGACGGGCGGAATCACTTTCAGCCTCAGCAAGGCCTTCCGCACGGACATCCGCCTGAACTACGAGAAATACTTCTACCCCGAAGGCTGCATCGCCAAGGAATCGGAGCAGGACAAAGTGGTGCTGGAACTGATGGTTCGCTTCTGACGAAATGACACTTTGATTTCCCGACCGCCTGAGAATCGCGTATTTCCGCCCAAAGGCAAGGCCGTCGCCAAAGAACGAAGTGTTTTTCCGTATCAAGCTATCCATCAGCAGGATAGTAAAATCTTTACATTTGAAATAGAAGAAAACGACCGCCGCCAGAGACGAAAACAACGGAAAAGTGGCACTTTGGCGGCGTAACTATGAACTTCAGCAGCGTAAAGTGGCACTTTAGGAGCAGAAAACATACACTTTTCCTACAGAAAACATTGCTTTTTCCATCCGAAAACATACTTCCCGCCGCCCCCAAACATACAATCAGATGCCCGTAGACAGGCTTCCGCCCCACTGAGAAGACGTATTCAGTCCTGTTTTTCTCTCCATTCAACCTTTTTACAAAAGGCACCTGTCAGCAAAAAAGGCCATCGGACTTCTTTTTGTCGATATTCAGATATAATCTGCGACACTTTGTACTTTACAAGAACGACACTTTTCCCCTAACCTTCCCTCACTTTTCCGCCCGAGGGCTTGCTTTTTTCAGAAAAAATCCGTATCTTGAACGATAGAAAAAACAGCTTATGGCCCAACTTAAACTACCGAATCTATCGGACAACGAACAGGCCCTGCTGTACCAGAAACTGAACCTGTACAACCGGGGCAGAGCCTCCTACAAGGAGGCCGGAGCCTATCTGGTCGTGCTTCCGCGCGAGGGAAAACCGCAGTACACCCTGTGGGTCTACTCTCCCCTGCCCAGCCGCCAGTCCATCTTCTACCTCTGCGACCTCTCGGCCGACGTCCACGAAGCCCTGCGCATGGCCAGCACCCTCTGCTTCTACTCCATCCGCAGCCTGTATCTGACGGAATACAACGCCAAGCGCATGCAGAGCAGAGGCGACGACCTTATCCCCTTCGGCAAATACCGTGGCCACTTCCTGCACGAGATACTGAACATCGACCCTGCCTACCTAGGCTGGATAGCTTACAAGTTCGAACCACGCATCCCCAAGCAGGCACGCTTCGTGCTCATCGCCCGCATCTACCATTCCGCCTACCTGGACATCCAGCGCCGCAAGATGCACCAAAAGCCCACCAGCACTTTCTTGGGCAAGGAAGGCGACAGGCTGGAAAACCTGACGCTGAGGGTCACCGCCGTACGCGTGGAAGACAATCCCTACAAGACACGGGTGCGCAACGGCACGGCCTTCTTCTACGTCCGCCAACAGCTCCGGCTGAAGGACGCGTCGGGCAACTGCGTCGCGCTGACCGTCAATGCTCGCACGGCCAGCCGCCACTCCTGTACGCTGCCCGCCACCGAGCACGCCTATCAGGTGGGCGAAACCATAAAAATAGCCTCGGCACGGGTGGCCCGCACCTATATGATGGGAGCTACACCTTGCACGAGGCTGCATTACGTCAGGCTTCAATGAACGATTATTTCTTCACAAAGCTGTCAGGATAGGTCGAACGGTTCACCTGCTGTCCACCAGCCAGATCGATCCACGTATCAAACGTACGCTGTCCTTCCTTCAACACGATGACACGGGCACCGTTGGGCAGGTGGTTGTAGACGGTATTTCCGCCCGTATAGCGTCCGTAGGCCAGCAGGATACCGTGCCACATCACGGCATAGTCGTTGTCATGGTCGTGGCCCACGAAGACACCCATCACATCGCCCGCTTCTTTCATGGCAGTGAACATACCCGTATTCAGGGCAGGTGCACAGGCTTTTTCCATGCGTGTACCTATCAGGATAGCTCCTTCACTGGAGGCAGCCTGGTTGTATTCAGGCAGCGGAATGTGGAAGAAAGAAAGAGCAGGCAAGGGTTGGCCTCCGTTAGCCTCCGTAAACGCAGCGCTCTGGCGGCGGTAGTTCTCCACCTGATCGAACGTCAACCAATCGTACCCCTTCACATCCTTCAATTTGGAATAGGAATGGGAGTCGAAGAAATAGAGCACAGCGGCATGGCTTCCCTTGTCATCAGACGACTGCACCGTCAAGGTATAATCAGGTGAAGCCTGCTCACCACGGTCAGGCATCAGACAGCCCGGCACAGAGCGGATGATGTCATATAGCTGTGTGCGGGTCATACCCTGCTCGTCGTCATGGTTTCCGAACGTTACGACAAATGGTACATTGTGGGCCGCTACCCGTTCGAGCACCGTACGCATTCCCTTATCAGCCGGCTTGGCATAAATCACATCACCTGTCAATACAACCAGGTCGGGACGCTCGGCCTTCAGCACTTCATCAATACGTTCCAACGCAATGCCCGAAGCTGGATTGCCATACTTGAAGTGAACGTCGGTAAACTGAACAATCTTGAACTCACCCGCCTCATTGAACTTCAAGGCTGATTTTTGGGCATACAAGGAAACAAGTCCTACGCCCATCAGAAACAGAAAAAACAAAACACGTTTCATAGAGATTTAAAATATAAGATTATGAATAATAAAATCCCAGCACTTAGAGTTTTTCTACCAGTACTGTCGCATAAGCCGATATACCTTCTTCGCGACCAATAAAACCCAGCTTCTCGGTCGTAGTAGCTTTGATAGAAACATCGTCCGCATCCACCCCCATCACGCAAGCCAAAGTCTGCTGCATCTCAGGAATACGTGCTTTTAGCTTGGGGCGCTCAGCACAAACGGTGGCGTCAATGTTGTCTACCTTATAACCCTTTGTAGCAATCAGCTCCACGGTTTTCTTCAGCAGTACTTTACTATCAATATTCTTGAACTCACCTGCCGTATCAGGGAAATGATAGCCAATGTCGCGCATATTAGCGGCTCCCAACAGGGCATCACAAATGGCATGTATCAGCACGTCAGCATCGCTATGCCCCAAAAGTCCTTTCTCGTGTTCCAAGCGAATACCGCCCAACCACAATTCACGGCCCTCCACCAACTGGTGAACATCGAAGCCAAAACCTACACGTATTTTCATAATTAAGAATGAAGAATTGATAATTGAAAATTCATCAGTATCCCTGCTGGGTAGTCTATCGGATATGGAAGTCAAGCAGTTTATCGTTGCCCAGGTAGCCCTCCAAATGTTGCCCTATACTCACGGGGCCCACTCCTACGGGCGTGCCAGTATAGAGCAGGTCGCCAATCTTCAAGGTCATAAAACGACTGACGTAAGCAATAATGTCGTCCACACGGAACAACATATCGGCAGTACATCCTTGTTGCACAGTTTTTCCATCTATATCAAGATGAAAGTTCAACCGTTGCACATCGCCTCCAACCTCAGCCAACGGTACAAAATTACCAATAGCAGCCGAGCCATCGAACCCCTTGCAAAGTTCCCATGGATTACCCACCTCGCGGAAACGGCGCTGCATGTCGCGAGCTGTAAAATCGATGCCCACCGTCACAGCATCATAATAACGATGAGCGAAACGCGGCGCGATACACTTGCCCAAGCGACAGATGCGAACTACCACTTCGGTTTCATAATGCACTTCGTTCGAAAAATCAGGAAGGAAAAAAGGTTTGCCATCCTTCAGGATAGCCGAGTCGGGCTTCAGAAAAATCACAGGCTCCTTGTTTTCCTGTTCATGCCCTAGTTCACGATTGTGCAGGGCATAGTTCATTCCTACTGCTATAATCTTCATTACTTGATTTCGTTAAAGTTAAGGCGGTTGAACATTACCGCCAAATGAGCATAAAGCGAAGTATTCTGCACGACAATAGACTCTGGCACACGGATACGGAAAGGCGTAAAGTTCCACACGGCCTTGATGCCGCCCTCCACCATGTAGTCCGTTATTTGCTGAGCAATCTCAATGGGCACGGTCAGTACCCCAATATTCACATCGTACTCTTGCATTTTCTGACGGAAATCGTCGGTATGGAAAATGGGAATACCATTCAGTTTCGTACCCACCAGCGAAGGATTAACATCGAAAGCCGCCACAATCTCCAGCCCAAAGTGACGTAGACCTGAATCATGAAGCAAAGCACCACCCAGACTTCCCACGCCAAAGAGAAAAGCCTTATGCAAATTAGTGAAGCCCAGAAAATCTTCCAGCACGGCAATCAACGTATCTACCTCATAACCCACCCGCGTACGTCCCGAAATATTGACATACGAAAGATCTTTAGCTATCTGCGAAGCATCGATATTGATTTCTTTAGATATTTGAGTTGAGGAGACAAAACGTTCTCCCTTCTGTTTCAGCAACTTGACATTAGAAAGATACCACGGAAGGCGTCGCAACGTCGGCTCCGGCACCCGCAAGGACTCTCTATTCTGCAACAAACTGCTCATCGTTTTCTATAAATTTATCAGATTGTAATGGACAAAAGTACTGTTTTTTTTCCAATGTCCGAGAAAATGCGCAGAAAAGCTTAACATAAATTCTACGTCGGATTGGAAGTTTCATCTCAAAAGCGTACTTTTGATGCAAAATTTATAATCAACTCCCATAATGGCAAAAGACACCAAAAATAATGATTGGAAGGACCGTTTGAATGTGGTCTACTCTACTAACCCAAACTTCCAATACGAAACAGGAAATACAGAAGAGGCTGAAACCCTCTCTCCCAATCAGCAAAAATTGCGAGTACAACTCGATCGTAAGAACCGTGGGGGTAAAGTAGTGACCCTCGTTACCGGCTTTGTAGGCACCGACGATGATCTAAAAGAACTAGGCCGAATGCTAAAGAGCAAATGCGGTGTGGGTGGTAGTGCCAAGGACGGTGAAATCATTGTACAAGGCGACTTCAAACAAAAGGTTATCGAATTACTGAAAAAAGAAGGGTACACACAAACAAAACCCGTGGGATAAACGGACTAACACTATAGGATAGCCATAATGGCACATTCCATCACCTATGTTTTTCCCGTTCCGTATATTATTTGTATATTTGCAACGTATTTTCAGGAAATTCCCTAAAGCAATAATGAATATATTATGATATACCGTTTGCTTCATTTTTTTCTAAAGCTACTGTCATACATTCCTTTCCGTATGCTTTACATCTTGTCAGACGGTTTGTTCTATCCGTTATACTACATTGTTCGCTACCGTCGTAAGGTTGTACGAAAAAACCTAACGGAATCTTTTCCTGAAAAAAGTTTGTCTGAAATCAAGCAGATAGAAAAAAAATTCTATCACTTTTTTATCGACATGACCCTAGAGAGCTGCAAGTTAGCTTCCATATCCCCCAAGAAGATAAAACAAAGAATGCAGTTCACAAATACAGAAGCTGTAAATTCAATGCTGAGACAAGGTAAATCCGTTTCCATCTATATTGGCCACTATGGAAATTGGGAATGGGTATCCTCCATGCCCTTGTGGTTGGAGAAGAGCGCAACAGGTATCCAAATCTACCATAAGTTACGCAACAAAAGTATGGAACAACTGATGATGCACATTCGAGAACGTATGGGGGGAACTTGTGTAGAGATGCACAAAACAGCCCGTTGCATCACAGAATTGGCCAATCGCCACGAAGTCTGCATTATTGGATTTATAGCCGATCAATCACCTAGAAAACAAGAATCACGTTTCTTCTTGCCTTTCCTACATCACAGTACTCCCGTGTTGACAGGAACAGAAAAAATTACAAAGCATTACGGATTTGAGGCCTTCTACCTTGACGTAAAAAGGAAGAAAAGAGGTTATTACGAAGCCGAATTCACTCAGCTTCACGAAAATCTCCAATCACTGCCAGACTTTGAACTGACAACACTCTATTTTCAGCGACTAGAACAAACCATTCTGCGTCAACCGGAGTTATACTTGTGGACCCACAATCGCTTCAAGCACGCAGAAAAGCTGGAGACGAACAATTAATTAGAGCCTCAAGACTAAAAAGTTTTCACAGAAAGTTCTCATAATTATGGATATAGATTTTATCATCACATGGGTTGACATGAATGATCCAAAATGGCAAGCGGATTTTATGAAATACTCCGGTAATAAGGACAATACCAAGAACGGAGTCTCTGAAGCTCGTTTTCGCGATTACGGTTTCCTGAAGTATTGGTTCCGTGGAGTGGAAAAGTTCGCCCCCTGGGTGCGCAAGATACATTTTGTGACTAGTGGACAGAAACCAGAATGGCTGGATGAGAACAACCCCAAAATCCATTTGGTGAACCATAGGGATTATATTCCAGAGGAGTTCCTGCCCACTTACAATTCTGTGGTGATCGAACGGTATCTGCACAAAATACCCGACTTGGCAGAACACTTTGTCTATTTCAACGATGACTTTTACATTACGAGTACCATTGGAACGGAACGTTTCTTCAAAAATGGGTTGCCCTGCGACATTGCTACTTTCCTATACAACCCTTCATGGTCGCAATGGTATAAAAGGATTAAGAACAATCTGAAAATCATCAACCGCCATTTTGACAAGAAAGAGGTGATGAACCGCTTCCACGATAAATGGTTCCACAAAAGCTATGGTTCAAGAGCCCGCTGGAACTATATTCTGAAACCCTATAGCAAATTTATCACCCTCCGTACGCCACACAATGCACAACCCTATCTGAAAACCACTTTTGAAGAAGTATGGGCTGTCGCCGGCAAAGAACTGACCGAGACATCAGCCAACCGATTCCGTGCTCTGACTGACTATACACCAGAGCTCTTCCGTACCTGGCAAATCTGTCGGGGAAATTTTGAACCGTACAATACCTACAGAGACACCAAAATGTTCCCCCTCATGATACGGCCCAAACAGGCTGTAAAAGCTATTTATGAACAATCATACTCATTGGTCTGTCTAAACGATAATGTACATATTCGAAACTATGCACAAGTCATGGAGAATATACGAAACGCCTTTGAGCACATTTTACCGGAAAAGTCAAGCTTTGAACATTAATATGACCTAATCCTTTATAAATTAGCCATGAATAAAGTTCTTGCAGAAATTATAGCGGGGGTCATTCCCCACAAAATGACTAGAAACAGATGGCGCGGTCTTTTGCGCTATGGACTTTTCAATGCGATCAGACTGAAATATCGGATGAAGCATGACCACACTGTTCCACAATATTATCTGACGGTTTGTGCTATAGCCAAAAACGAAGGGCCTTATTTCAAGGAATGGATAGAATGGCACCACAAACAAGGTGTTGAAAAGTTTTATATCTACGATAACGAAAGTACAGATTGTACCAAAGAAGTACTTGAACCTTATATTAAGTCCGGACTAGTGGAATACCGTTATTGGCCCGGTAGAAAACAACAACTAGCTGCCTACGACGACTGCTTTGAAAGACATCGGACGGAAGCACGCTGGATTGCAGTCATTGACCTTGACGAATATATCGTACCGATAAAGGATCGAACAATTCCAGAATTCCTGCATCGCATGGAGGAATTCGCAGTCGTAGAAATCAATTGGTTAGTCTATGGCAGTGGAGGTGCAAAGACCCGTGAACCTGGAGGCATCATGGAACGTTTTCGCAAGCATTCTCTCCCCGAACATCGACTAAATACCCACGTCAAAAGTATTGCTGACCCACGCCGTGTCTGTACCATGATAGGATGTCATGAAGCAGCACGTATTTCGGGACGTCCAGCTGATTCCCATGGTATCCCCATCAAAAAACACTTTGGTGACCGTAAACCGCAACAGGATGTCATACGCATCAATCATTATGCAGTAAAGTCATACGAAGAATTCCTTGCCAAACGGGCACGCGGACGGGCACGGATCAACACACTACGAGACTTCAGTTATTTCGAGCAATATGACTTGAACGACATCGAGGAATAGGCTTTCTTCTCACACACATATATTACATTCCCCCCAAACAGCATTCAAAATGGCTACATATTACGGAAGAAAATACAGATTATTAGAACTAAAGCACTTGTTCAAGGAAATCGTACTTACCTACAAAATAGCGTTAAAATCAAAAACGGTTTGTAAATTAACGACGAAAAATCCCGCCTACATTGCTATGGTAGACGGAACAGCCATACATGGAGGGATGTGCGACCGTTTCAAAGGCATCATCACCCTGTACGCATACTGCAAATATCGCGGATTACCGTTCAGAATAAAATACACGCATCCTTTTCGGCTAGAAGACTATCTGTCTCCGGCTGCTTACGACTGGACACTCAAAAAAAATGAATACACAGACAATCCTCGATATTGCAGGATCCTATACATGAGGAAAGAATATCTTGCCAAAAGGCTTCTGAATTTGAAAACAAAAAAGCAAGTCCACTATTATGGTAATAGAGATAGCCTGGCATACATCAATGAAGCATATGCAACAAACCCAGCCAATCATTATAACTGGGGAGAATTATTTTGCGAATTGTTCAGACCTGGCCCTGTTTTAGAAGAGCGAATTCGAACCATTAAAAAAGATTTGGGTAATAATTATTATGCAGCCGTATTCCGTTTCCAGAACTTACTCGGAGATTTCAAGGAATACAACTATCAACCCATAAAGGACCAAGACAAAGCAGAAGATCTTATTGAAAAATGCCTCAACGCTATTAAAGAACTACAAACCTCATATGCAAACCAACCATTATTGATCACCTCGGACAGCGTGAAATTCCTGCAAAGGGCTTCACAGATGAAAGGTGTGTACATCATACCGGGAACATTAATCCACATGGATGGTCAAAAGAAGTACATCTCGGATAACACGAATGAAGCTTATTTGAAATCTTTTCTGGATTTTTATTTATTGAGCGAAGCGCAAAAGATTTATCGAATAGGAACTTCGTATATGTATCCAAGTGAATTTCCTGTATATGCAGCTAAAATACACGAAATTCCATTTGCTAGCATTACCATTTGAAAATGGGAATATCTTAATCAATACCTCATCAAAAAAATACCACAGAGCGTGTATGTATAGAAATTATAAGATTATTGTCAATACGGCAGCAGGCCGTCGAAGATATATGCAGTATCTTGTACCATTTGTGTTAGCATCAGACATTGTTGACAGATATGATATATGGATCAACACCCATAACGGAGCGGATATCGAATTTTTCAAGATACTTGCAAAGAAGTATTCCAAGATAAATCTCTGTTGGCAACCCGACGGAATAGTAGATGGAAACAAATCCATTAATGCTTTTTATCGGGATTGTACCCAAGAGAATGCTATTTATTTCAAACTGGACGATGACATTGTATGGATGGAACCTAATGCCATCCAGAAAATGGTTGACTTCCGTATAGATAATCCACAGTACTTTCTAGTAACTCCTTTGGTCATCAACAACTCTTTATCAACCTACCTGCTGCAAATCAGAGATAAAATAACATTGAAAAAGTATTGCAAATCTTCCCCCGCCCATTCTCTTTTATGGAAAAGTGGACAATTTGCAACAGCATTACACGAATGGTTCATTGAGAAATATTTATCAACAGATAAATATCCGTTTCTTTATGTAGGCAAGCAAGAAATGGGTATGACCCGTTTCTCCATTAATGCCATACTATGGTTTGGAGCAGAAATGAAAAAAATACAAGGAGTTGTACCTGGAGATGATGAAGAATTCCTATCGTGTATGTATCCAACCTCTCATGGCATGTGTAATTGTTGGAATGGTGATGTCATCATGGCCCACTTTGCTTTCTTCACCCAACGAGATTTTCTCGACAAAGCAGGAATCCTAGAACGATATGGTGCCTTCATCGCTTCCAGAAAGAAAGAACTATTCTATCCATACTATATGGAAATACAAAATATTCTGTCTGACATAGCCACAGATGAAAAACATTTGATGTCGCAACCGTCTCCATATCGTAAACCAATTGCCCTCAAGTCATCTCGTACGATAAAGGATTCTATAACAAAATGCATAAAGAAAAGCATGCAACTGTTAGTAAAAACAGTACATGATCAAATTCACAAAACCGAAACATTTATTATAAAATAAAGAAAGATGGATAAGAAGTATGACTATTTGATTGTCGGTTCCGGCTTGTATGGAGCAACTTTTGCCCATCTTGCTACCAAGCAAGGTAAACATTGCCTAGTGATAGACAAGCGTTCTCATTTGGGCGGTAATCTGTACTGTGAAAACGTAGAAGGAATAAACGTACATAAATATGGCGCACACATCTTCCATACCAGCAACAAACAAGTATGGGATTTTGTCAATTCCATTGTTGAATTCAACCGATATACCAATTCTCCTATAGCCAACTATAAAGGCAAACTATACAACCTGCCCTTCAATATGAATACCTTTTATCAGATGTGGGGAGTTACAACCCCTGCTGAAGCAATAGCAAAAATTGAAGAGCAAAAGGCTGAAGTAACAGCCAGAATGAGAAATGATGGGGTGACGATTCCACGTAATTTGGAAGAGCAGGCACAGATGTTAATAGGGAAAGATATCTATGAACGGCTGATAAAAGGTTATACAGAGAAACAATGGGGACGCAAATGTACGGAACTTCCAGCCTTCATTATCAAACGTCTGCCTGTCAGACTCGTTTTCGACAACAATTATTTTAATGACAAATACCAAGGCATTCCTATAGGTGGATACAACAAACTGATTGAAGGTTTATTGGACGGCATCGAAACAAAGATAGAAGTGGATTTTGTTGCAAACCGGTCTTATTGGGAAGGATTAGCAAATAAGATTGTTTTCACCGGAAAAATCGATGAATATTATAATTATCGTTTTGGCAAGTTGGAATATCGTACCGTACGGTTTGAAGAAGAAATACAGGATATGCCTAACTATCAAGGGAATGCAGTCGTCAACTATACGGATAGGGAAATCCCCTACACGCGCATCATCGAACACAAACATTTTGAAATGTTCGGCCAAGACGTATATAGCTGCCCTAAAACTATCATCTCCAAAGAATATTCTACAGAATGGAAAGATGGAATGGAACCTTACTATCCGGTAAATGATGAACGGAACAACAGTCTATACCAACAATACAAGGAACTGGCAGACAAAGAAAGAAAGGTTATTTTCGGTGGAAGACTAGCTGAATATAAATATTATGACATGCACCAGATCGTGGAAAATTTGTTAACACATTCCAACTTAGGATAAAATTACCTCTTTAAAACTCTTAGGCACGAATAACTCAGAATAACATAAATAGCAATTGCATTTATTCGTAGAATTCTACCCCGTTCGTGCCTAAGAATATTAATAAATCATTTCTATTTTAAATCAGTAACACGAGAAACAACTTTAGATATGGCCCTGCTAAAATACCCTCCTTCAGACATCAAACCACTTACACGACGCACATTATCACACATCTGTTCATACTCATCCCGTGTCAAACGCTCATAGATTTTCTTTATGTCACGTAAGGAATCAATGCATATTCCAACACCGTTTTCCTCTATAAATCCTGCCATTGCAGCCTCGCGCCATACAATAACAGGCAAACCACAACGAATATACAGAGAAATCTTATGAGGTGTATTGACCTTCAGATATTCTCCCCAATCCCCACTGCAGCTGTCAACCGAGTCTCCATCCCACACAAGTCCAAAATCTCCCTCAGCACTTTCAATCAACTTATCGGACAACATAAAACCTTTTATCTCAAACTTTTCCGGACATTCTGCACTCGACTTATCAAATCCCTTGCCATATACATTCAAGGTATAACCTTCAACATAAGTTCCCAGTTCATATAGGAAATTGTTTTTCCGACGCGCCAATTGCCCGGCATACACGACTTTATGCAAAGGCCACGTTTTTTTCCGGTCCGGAGATTGGGAGCTAGACAAGAAATCAAATATGCGAAGAGGCTCTATAATTTTTTTTCCGTTATATCCTACAAATCCGTTATCACACAACCATTTACAAAAGGCTGGATTGTGACCGATAATTGCATCCGACTTATTCAACTGGCATATTTCCTCTTGAGGAGAACTATGTTTGTTACGAAAACAAATCAAATCGTGTAGCAATGTTATCACATTTGCTCCACGCATATGAGCCAAGCGGCAAATAATAGAATAATATTTCGTAGGATATTGTAAAATCAGTACGTCGCCTTTATTGACGTACAACAACATACGAACAACTATGGCGATCGTACGCACAAAATGGAACAACCGATTTTTAGTGATGCTATGGCGTTTCCCTGCTGGGGAAAATCCCAATTGATCCATAACCTGCTCAACGTCCAAACGAGCTTTGCTACCAGCATCATTAATGCGATTGGACTTATAGTCTCTAGATAAATAGTAGATCATTCAACAATAATAAAATGACTGTTTTCTATAGTTTTTGTTTAATCTCCGGATAATGTTCAAGAATTCTGTCAAGCGCTTTACGATTACGATCGTCAGCCGGATTGGTATTTACCGTTTTCAAAGAAATTTCTCCAGGTTTACCTATTTCACAGGGCTTTCGTTTCCCATTGGGCAAAGGAACCACGTAAGTACCACGCGACACAGCTGCCAGCCAAAACCACACATCATCAACAGTAGGGGCTAACTCCATAAAAAGAGAGGGAGCAAGCATTTTTTCGTCCAATGAATGAGGTGGATATAACACCCCACCCACACCCGTCTGCATTGCTAAGTGAGTTCGATGGATTTTCTTGAAAACAAAATCATACCAATGGTATTTCCTCCATTTACGATAAGGAACATTCAACCTGGCCTTCCTTACACGATGTGCAACAATGGCATCGGGCACTCGTTTGTGCATGACAACCAAATCACGTAACAGATCCGCATGATAAAGGATGTCATCATCAATAGTCACGATAATATCATTGGGAAAATCTCTCAATGCAGGAATCAATTTCTTATACGAACGTATCTCGGCAGGATCAAACCGAACTTCGAAAATCGAGCTTTCGGCCTTAAGCGCTTCGAGTTCCGGAGGAAGCACCTCGCCCGGGAATTTGTCCGTATCCAAATACAACACCAACTTATTGGGTAATAACGAGCCTTCAAGCACTGAACGTATTGCCTGCACCGCATAAGGAATTGCTGCAGGAAACGAAGTCAATGAAACAATCACCTTCGGTCTATCATTCATTTTCTGATTGATTAGTTTGTTTTCACATCATATCCTATTCTTCTACCGACTTCAGGATATTTCTCCACAATCGCTTTCAACGCCGCCGCATTCCGGTCCGTACCCGACTTAAAATTGGTGGTTTTCAACGACAATTCGCGTGGTTTTTCCAACCCTTTAGGTTTGTTATATCCAAAAGGAACAGGAACGACCGGAGTTCCATTAGCCACAGCTGCCGCCCAAAACCAAATATCGTCTGTTGTCGGAGCAATTTGGGTGAACAGATCCACATCCAGCATCTCCGATTTCAGAGAATGAGGTGGATACAACACTCCCCCTACGCCAGTCTGTATATTCTTAAAACCGATATGTATCTTCCTCAGCACAAAACTATACCATCTGTATTTAGTCCATTTACGATAAGGAAGTCCTGGCTTCATACGTTTGGCCCGATGTGCTAATACCGCCTTGGGCAACTGCTCGTGTAAACGCAGTAAATCACGCAGCATGTGTTTATGATACGCGACATCATCGTCCACCGTAACAATTATTGCATCTGGAAAATCGTGCAAAGCCGGAATTAATTTCCGATATGAACGGATATCCCGATCATAGTTCCGTACTTCAAATATTGGATTTCTATCTGCCAGTTCAAGTAAGCTTTGTGGAACTCCATTTTCACCGAATTGTGAAACGGTAAGATAAAGCACCACTTTATCAGGAAGGACAGAACCTTCCAAAAGAGACAGAATAGCCCGTTCTGCATATGATATCGCAGCAGGAAAGGAAGTCATGGACACGATGACTTGAGGTTTGGACATATTCGCATTCATATTCTTCTTACCAAGTTGTTAATCCTTACAACAAAGATAATATAAAAAAGCGACAAACAGAGCCGGTTACATAAAAATCTCATCAATCACCAGCAACAGAACAACAAAAAAGGATGTACCAATTATAGCACATCCTCTGTTTATATCAAAATCCCAATATAGATTTACTCAGCACGCAAAGTGAAACGCTTGAAATCTGTGACCTTCAGTTCGGGATCTGCTTCTTTCAACACTTCTCTTACAGTTTTCTTTGCATCCATTACATCCTCCTGATTCAACAGGCAGACTTCTTTCAGGAACTTACCCAAACGCCCCTTAGCAATGTTCTGGATCATCTGTTCAGGCAAGTTAGCAGCTTTCTCTGCAGAAACAGTAGCGATGATTTCCTTTGCTTTGGCAACATCTTCGGCAGTAATCCAGCCCTTGGCCATGTTGCTTTCCATGTGATCTTCGCTATCTACGTGAGCAGGGTTAATGCCTGCTTTCTTCAGAGCAGCCTCAACAGCCTTCTGTACCTGTTCAGCCTTTGTTTTCTCAACAGCAACTTCGATTTCCTTCTGTTTGATTTCTTCTGACACACCGTCCTCATCAATAGCAATAGGATTCATTGCAGCAATTTGCATAGCGATCTGCTTACCCAATTGTTCATCAACTTTCTTATTGAAAGCAACAATAGTACACAAACCGTTTCTGTTCATATGGTTATAAACCACCGTATCTGCACCTTCAACAGTCATGTAGCCATCCAATTCCATCTTTTCACCAGTGATACCGCTACGGTCTGTTACAGCCTGAGCAACAGTTGCATCACCCATCGGCAGAGCTTTCACTTCATCCAGTGTCTTGCACTTGTTAGCAACAGCCAGATCCAGGATATCCTGAGTCAATTTTACGAAGTCAGCATTCTGAGCAACAAAGTCTGTTTCACATTTCAGTGCGATGATAACAGCAAAATCACCCGTTGTCTTAGCCAACACGCAACCTTCAGAAGCCTCGCGGTCAGAACGCTTAGCAGCTACAGCCTGCCCCTTCTCACGGAGAATCTTCATTGCCTTATCGAAATCGCCCTCTGCATCAGTCAAGGCGTTCTTACAGTCCATCATACCAGCACCGGTCATTTTACGGAGCTTGGTTATATCAGCCATTGTTACAGCCATAATCTCTTTATCTTTTAATTAAGTTAATAATACTACTCTTCTATATAAAGCAATTGAGAGCTGAGAACAGAGAATTGAGAATTGCCGTTTAAAGTAACTCTCAACTTTCAATTCTCAACTCTCAAGAATATATTTTAAGCTTCTTCGTCTTCTTTCATGAAGGCGGCAGCCTTAGAAGCATTGATAGCTTCTTCGTCCGACTTGTCCAGACGAGCCTTGGTAGCTTTCTTCTTACCCTTATTGGCAGGAGCTTCACCGGCAGCTTCCATGTCGATCTTTTCAGCCTTACGTTCTTCCAGACCTTCCTGCATAGCAGCACAGCAAGCATCCAAAATCACTTCTACAGACTTGGTTGCGTCATCATTAGCCGGGATTACGAAATCTACATTAGTAGGATCAGAGTTCGTATCAACAATACCGAATACAGGAATACCCAAACGGTTAGCCTCGCGAACTGCAATATTTTCCTTCATAACGTCTACAACAAACAATGCAGACGGCAGACGAGTCAGGTCAGCAATAGAGCCCAAAGTTTTGTCCAACTTAGCACGCTGACGAGAAATCTGAAGGATTTCTCTCTTAGAGAGATTTGCATAAGTACCGTCATTAGTCAGCTTATCAATAGTAGCCATCTTCTTAACGGCCTTACGAATAGTCGGGAAGTTGGTCAACATACCACCCGGCCAGCGCTCGATTACATAAGGCATGTTTACAGAGGCTGCCTTGTCAGCAACCACCTGCTTAGCTTGTTTCTTAGTAGCAACAAACAGGACTTTCTTTCCTGATTTAGCGATTTGCTTCAAAGCTTCAGCAGCTTCGTCAATTTTAGCAACCGTCTTGTTGAGGTCAATGATATGAATACCATTGCGCTCCATGAAGATATAAGGAGCCATTGCAGGGTTCCACTTTCTTTTCAGGTGACCGAAGTGGCAACCGGCCTCCAATAATGTATCAAAATTTGTTCTTGACATTGTCTTTTTAATCTTAAATCGTTTACTTTCTTTTTTGTTTTTCTAAACCAACCGCCGGGTAGCCTTGTCCACAAGAACGAGAGTCCCGGTAGTTTAGATGCTAAACGCTTTTTCAGTTGAGAGTTGAGAGTTGAAAGTTGAAATTCATGCAACTTGTCCGCCCCAACCAATCTGCAACTCTTAACGTTTACTGAACTGGAATCTACGACGTGCTTTGGGACGACCCGGTTTCTTACGTTCAACAGCACGCGGGTCACGAGTCATGAAGCCTTCGGCACGCAGAGCAGCCTTATCTTCAGGATTGATTTTTACCAGTGCACGGGCGATAGCCAGACGCAAAGCCTGAGACTGACCAGTGAAACCACCACCGCAAAGGTTAACTTTAATGTCATACTTTTCAGCTACGCCAAGCTTGTTCAGCGGCTGCTTAACCACGTACTGGAGAATGCTTGAAGGGAAATACACAGCAAGGTCTCTCTTGTTAATGGTAATCTTTCCAGTACCTTCGCTTACGAAAATACGTGCAATTGCACTTTTACGTCTGCCTAATGCATTTACTACTTCCATCATCTCTTATTTAAGTGCGTTAATATCAATCATTTTCGGGTTCTGAGCAGCATGTTTGTGTTCGCTGCCGGCGTATACATACATATTACCCAGCAATTTTGCGCCCAGTTTATTCTTGGGGAGCATGCCCTTCACTACCTTTCTCAGCAGTTTGTCCTCACCATTCGGTTTAGCCTGCAGACGGGCAGGAGTCATCTCTCTCTGGCCACCGGGATAACCGGTATAGGACAGATAAATCTTGTCAGTCCACTTATTGCCAGTCATTTTCACTTTGTCGGCATTGATAATGATTACATTATCGCCACAATCTACATGAGGGGTAAAGTTGGGTTTATACTTTCCTCTCAACAGTTTCGCAACTTTAGCGCCCAGACGACCCAAAACCTGGTCTGTAGCGTCAACGATGACCCATTCTTTCGTCACCGTAGCTTTGTTTGCAGAAATGGTCTTGTAACTTAAAGTATCCACTCTTAAATGTTTTTTAAAATGTTACTACTAATTGTTTTTTCTTCACCACTAGCTAACCGCCCCGGACAAAGGTCGATTAACTCGCTATGAATTAATTGCTTATCCTTATTAGATAATAATCGGCTTGCAAAGGTACGGTTTTTCTGCTAACTGACAAACGATTTAGTCTTTTTTTTGTCTGAGAGTCAGATTGAAAAAGCAACGTACTTACCAAAATATTTTTCCCCAACTGAAGAAAAATATTTCTCCAATCGGGGAAAAATCGATATTAAATTAAGCTTTACTCAGATATCCTTATCCACATCAGAACTCTGCATTACGCGGCGTACGTGGGAAGGGGATAACATCGCGAATATTTGCCATACCCGTCACGAACAGCAATAGGCGTTCAAAGCCTAAGCCAAAGCCTGCATGCGGACATGTACCATACTTACGAGTATCCAGATACCACCACATATCCTTCATCGGGATGTGAAGTTCAGTGATACGAGCCATCAGTTTATCATAATTCTCTTCACGTACACTTCCACCAATAATTTCGCCAATCTGAGGGAACAATACATCTGTACCCTGTACAGTTTTGCCATCCTCATTCTGCTTCATATAGAAAGCCTTGATTTCCTTCGGATAGTCTATCATGATGACCGGCTTCTGGAAATGCTCTTCAACCAGATAACGTTCATGCTCGCTGGCCAAGTCACAACCCCAGTAAACAGGGAATTCAAACTTGTGTCCTTTAGCAACGGCCTCTTCCAGGATCTTAATACCTTCCGTATAAGGCAGACGGACAAATTCCGTGTTTACAACCTTCTGCAAACGTTCTATCAAGCCTTTGTCCACCATCTTGTTCAGGAACTCCAAGTCATCGGCACAATTGTCAAGCGCCCATTTCACACAGAACTTAATGAATTCTTCTTCCAAATCCATCAGCTCAGACAGATCAGCAAAGGCAACTTCTGGCTCTACCATCCAGAACTCAGCCAAATGGCGCGGAGTATTAGAGTTTTCTGCACGGAAAGTAGGACCGAATGTATAAATCGCTCCCAATGCCGTTGCAGCAAGTTCACCCTCCAGCTGACCAGAAACAGTCAGACTGGCCTGCTTGCCGAAGAAGTCATCGTCGTAAATAATGGAACCATTTTCATCTTTCTTCAGGTCATAAAGGTTCTTGGTTGTCACCTGGAACATCTGACCGGCACCCTCGCAATCTGACGCCGTAATAATAGGCGTGTGGAAGTAGAAGAAGCCTTTCTGATGGAAGAAAGTATGAATAGCGATAGCCATATTGTGGCGAATACGAAATACGGCGCCAAAGGTATTGGTACGAGGACGCAAATGAGCAATCTCACGCAAGAACTCCATAGAGTGTCCTTTCTTCTGCAACGGATAAGTATTGTCACATGTACCCAGTACTTCTATTTCACGAGCCTGAATTTCTGCTTTCTGACCAGCACCGACAGATTCAGTCAACACACCGTTCACGCTCAAACAAGCTCCCGTCGTGATATCCTTCAATAGGGCCTCGTCAAAGTTTTCCAGATCGACAACGATCTGTACATTATTTATTGTAGAACCGTCGTTCAGCGCGATGAAGTTTACCTGTTTGCTACCTCTGCGGGTACGAACCCAGCCTTTCACGTTGACCATAGCGCCGAAATCTTCACGCTTCAGCAGGTCCACAATCTTTGTTCTACTAATTTTTTCCATAATTACTATCTATATCTATAATTTATTCAAACGAGCCCATACGCAGGAAGTTCACTTCCTGTTCTGTCAGATAGCGCCAGTCACCACGACGCAATCCTTTTTTGGTCAGACCTGCAAAATATACACGATCCAACTTTACTACCTTATATCCCAAGGATTCGAAAATACGACGCACGATACGGTTCTTGCCCGAGTGGATCTCAATGCCCACATCGTTTTTCTTGTTTTCATCCGTATAGCTGATAGCGTCTGCATGGATTTCACCATCATCCAGCTGGATACCTGCAGCAATCTGCTCCATATCCGCCTTGGTCAGGTTCTTGTCCAAGTGTACATGATAAATTTTCTTCTTCAGATACTTCGGATGAGTCAACTTCGAAGCCAAATCACCGTCATTCGTCAGCAACAGAACCCCTGTCGTATTGCGGTCCAGTCGTCCTACAGGATAGATACGCTCTTCACAAGCGCCCTTCACCAAATCCATTACGGTACGACGAGCCTGCGGGTCATCCGACGTTGTCACTGTATCTTTCGGCTTATTCAGCAACACATAAATCTTACGTTCGATGTTCACCACCTGATCATGGAATTTCACTTCATCACCACGTTTGATTTTTGTACCCAGTTCTGTTACGACATGTCCGTTCACAGAAACCACACCAGCCGTAATAAACTCATCAGCCTCACGACGCGAGCAAACACCTGCATTGGCTAAAAACTTGTTCAGACGAATAGGTTCATTGGGATCGACAAACTGTTCCTTGTATTCAATCTGTTTCTTCTTGCTATACTTGGCATTCGGATTGTAATCAGCCGTGCGTGGGCGTTGTGGACGGCCGTATGCATTGTTTCCTCCACGATTATTGCCACGACCAGCATTCGAATTGAAACGAGGACGTTGCGGACGATCTCCCTCATTGCCATAAGAACGTTGTGCGAAACCGCCCTGCTCGCCAGACGCGTTCGGATTGAAACGCGGACGCTGCGGACGATCGCCATAAGCACGCTGACTACGTTCCGCATTCGGATTGAAGCGAGGACGTTGCGGACGATCACCACCTTCGGCATTGAAACGGGGACGATAAGAACGCTCTCCACCATACGTACGCTGTGAACGTTCGCCCTCTTCAGCATTGTCATTAAAACGCGGGCGATAAGCATTGCCATAAGAGCGCTGCGGACGATCACCATTCTCCGCATTAAAGCGCGGACGATAAGGCCGATCGCTACTGTAAGCCTTCTGCGAGCGTCCCCCATTCTCGGTATTAAAACGCGGACGATAAGGCCGCTCTCTGTTTTCACGGTTATAAGAAGAATGGCCGAAGCCAGCACCCCTGTACTGATTACCATCACGGTCAGCACCTTCATTTCTTTCTACACCTGACGCATCGCGCCAGCTTTCATTTTCTGTACTCATTGTTTTTTTTTATTCGAATAAAAATTAAACTTATCGGCCTCACGGCCTTATTTAATTGAAAATGGAAAATTGAGAATTGAAAATTTCAGTAATGGTTCATTTCAATTTTCCATTATCAATTTTCCATTATTTACATTCCCGTATAATTGTGCGGAGTAATGGCGCGAAGTTCCTTCTTGATATCTTCACTGACATTCAACTCCTCGATAAAATTCTTGATAGATGCTTCCGTAATAGCCTGATTAGTACGAGTCAGCGCTTTCAGTGCCTCATACGGATGCGGATATGCCTCACGGCGCAGGATTGTCTGGATGGCCTCAGCCACCACACTCCAGCAGTTGTCCAAGTCGCGATAAATAGCCGTCTCGTTCAGCAACAACTTGCGCAATCCCTTCAAAGAACTCTGGATGGCAATAATAATGTGACCAAAAGGCACACCAATGTTGCGCAACACGGTCGAATCGGTCAAGTCACGCTGCAGGCGCGATACCGGCAACTTCACAGCCAAATGTTCCAGTATGGCATTTGCCACTCCCAGATTACCTTCCGCGTTTTCAAAATCGATAGGGTTCACCTTGTGGGGCATTGCACTAGAGCCAACTTCACCCGCTTTAATCTTCTGTTTGAAATACTCCATCGAAATGTATTGCCAGAAATCGCGGTTCATGTCTATCATGATCGTATTGACACGCTTCATGGCATCAAAGATGGCAGACAGATTGTCGTAGTTGGAAATCTGAGTGGTGTATTCCTCACGCTCCAGCCCCAGCTTTTCAGCGACAAATCTGTTACCGAAAGCCTTCCAGTCATACGCAGGATAAGCCACGTGATGAGCATTGTAATTGCCCGTAGCGCCACCAAACTTAGCAGTCAACGGACAAGCCTTCAGTGTAGCCAGCTGACGCTCCAAACGGTAAACAAACACACGGATTTCCTTACCCAAACGCGTCGGCGAAGCAGGCTGTCCATGCGTTTTGGCCAGCATCGGAATATTGGCCCATTCTTCGGCATACGTGCGAAGCTGAGCAATCAGTTCCTCAATCTGAGGATAATATACCTGCTCCAGCGCTTCTTTTACGGAAAGGGGCACAGAGGTATTGTTGATATCCTGCGAAGTCAGTCCGAAGTGGATAAACTCCTTGTAATCGTCCATACCACCCAGCTTGTCAAACTGTTCTTTCAAGAAATATTCCACGGCTTTCACGTCGTGATTGGTCACGCTTTCAATTTCCTTAATGCGTTGGGCATCGGCTTCCGAGAATTTACGATAAATATTTCTCAGAGTTTCAAACACGCCCTTGTCTACCCCAGCCAACTGAGGCAAAGGCAATTCACACAAAGCGATAAAATACTCAATCTCGACCCGCACTCTATACTTAATAAGTGCAAATTCAGAGAAATAGGCGGCCAAGGCATCTGTCTTGCCCCTATAGCGACCGTCAATCGGAGAGATGGCGGTTAGTAAATCCAGTTCCATACGTCGTATTCAGTTGATAATTATCGGGCGACAAAATTACGTCTTTTTTCTGAGTTACAAGCCACAAAACCAGCATAAAAACTCCTTGTAACTGCAAAAATTATCAAAATCTACAAACGAAAAGCAAAGCTCCATCATCAGCCGTCCCCAATCCCTCACTCAACCATCCTCAAACAAACATACACGCCCAAACTATAAAACGATGCTTTATCGACGCTAAAACATAGTTTTGCCATCAGTAAAACATAGTTTTATTCTCCAACGACGAAAGAGATTTATTATCGAACAATAATCTATAAGATGGAAACAGTCATTACGATTCCGACATTTGAAAGGGGAAAAAATAAAGTCCCTCATTAGCATCGTAAAGATGAACATTACGCTCCTAATGAGGGACTTTAGCAACGCCAAGTGCCACTTGGCAAAAACGAATAACAAAGCTACGCTTTTTACAAAGCCGTAGAATGATGTTTGATGAGATTCATGAATTCTTCGCGAGTCTTGGCTTGATTAAAAGCACCTGTAAAATCCGAAGTCGTGGTAATGGCATTTTGTTTCTCCACGCCACGCATTTGCATACACATGTGTTTGGCTTCCACCACCACCATAACGCCCAACGGATTGAGCGTTTCCTGAATGCACTCTTTAATCTGAAGAGTCATACGCTCCTGCACTTGCAGACGGTGGGAGAATATGTCGACCACGCGGGCAATCTTACTCAAACCTGTAATATAACCATTGGGGATATAAGCCACATGAGCTTTCCCATAGAAGGGCAGCATGTGATGTTCGCACAATGAGAAGAAATCGATGTCCTTCACAATCACCATCTGACTATATTCTTCCTTGAACTTAGCCGAACGAAGCACTTCATGAGGATCCATCGTATACCCTTTGGTCAAAGTCAGCATAGCTTTTGCCACACGCTCAGGAGTCTTAAGCAAGCCTTCGCGCTCCACGTCTTCACCCAGCAGGGTCAAGATACGTGCATAATGTTCTTTCAGTTCGTCCAACGCAGGGGAAGTGATGATTTCTTTTTCCAGCATGATTTCTTTTAATTATAGATTATAAACGGATGCATCCGTTCTGTTATAGAGGAATATTTATCTGGTCTCTGACTATAGAAACTTCTTTAAACTGACCTGAGCTACGCAAACGCCTCATCATGGCATCAGCTTCCTCAATGCTCCGATAGTCTCCTACTCGACACAGCCAACGGGGAGGAGTAAAAAAAGTATAGACCAGCAAATCGGGAAAGAGTTCTTTGACAGACGCCGCCACCGCATGTGCTTCGTTCTTAGCCTGACGGGTATTGCTTCCAGCATATACCTGGACGCGATATCCAGCCGCCTTAAGGACCTGTTGTCCTTCAGCGACAGAAGCTGGTCGAGCCTTACCGATCAGCGCTTCAATGCGCGCATCCTGATGAACAGTAACCTTTCCCTGACCTGAAACTTTCTGCTCCAAACTCTCTATAATATTCTCTTGTGCCGTCGCAAACAAGAAGGCTGAAAGGCATGCAAGGGTTAAAAACAAACGTTTCATGTTACTCGGTATCTGTTGTTTAGGTGTAATAGAATAAAAAAGAATGCTGCGTTCGAAGCATGGCGCTTCTCAGCGCAGCATTTTCTTAATCAATATATCTTTCGATTAGTTGAAAGCATCAATAATGCCCTTGAAGTCAGCAACCTTCAAAGCAGCACCACCAATCAGACCGCCATCTACGTCAGGATTAGCGAACAGTTCCTTAGCGTTTGAAGGCTTGCAGCTACCGCCATAAAGGATAGAGCAGTTATCAGCAACTTCCTTACCATACTTTTCAGCTACCGTCTGACGGATGAATGCATGAATTTCCTGTGCCTGCTCAGGAGTAGCAGTCTTGCCTGTACCAATAGCCCAAACCGGTTCATAAGCCAGAATGATCTTAGAGAAATCTTCTGCAGACAGAGAGAATACAGAAGCCAGCTGAGCAGCGACAACTTCGTTCTGCTTGTTAGCCTCACGCTCTTCCAGAACTTCACCAATACAGAAGATAGGTGTCAGGCCATTAGCCAAAGCCAGCTTCACTTTCTCTTCCAGAATTTCTACAGTCTCATGATAGTAAGCACGACGCTCTGAGTGGCCTAAAATAACATACTTGGCACCCGTAGAAGCTACCATAGCTGCTGAAACTTCACCTGTATAAGCACCAGACTCCTTGTCAGCGCAGTTTTCTGCACCTACACCGATCTTAGCGGGATCTACCAACGGAGTAACAGAAGCCAAATGAATAAACGGTGTACAGATGATTACATCACAATTAGGCTTTTCATTAGCCAATACTTCATTCAATTCTTTTGCAAGAGCAATACCCTCCTGAAGGGTTTTGTTCATCTTCCAGTTTCCTGCAACAATGTTCTTTCTCATTTTGTCTTTATTTTTAAAGGGTTAATATAAATGTTTTATTTTTTTCTTTCCACAAGTTCACCATCGGTTTTCACATGGCCAATCCTCTTTTCACGACGTTTGATGACCAATATATCTACAGCCAGCACCAAGCATAGAGGTACGATGAACCAAAGTAAGACTTTTCCCATCGTATGCCAAAGGCTAACAAACTCTTCCTGCCCCACAGGTATTTTATCCAAGGAATCGTATAACGCATACTCGTCAGGCAAATTTCCATCGCTCCATTTGTGAAGAATCGTACCATTCTTCAAAAGGAACATACCCGGATTAGAGCGGATCATAGTCTTCAGCGCAATATCATCAGTCTGACAAAAAGGATATTCAGCTCCTGTCCGATCTCTCCATTGCAAGATATCTTCCTCTGTCGACGAAGTCAAGGCATAAAAACCATAGCCATGTTCAACACTATAATCATAAATTTCATTGATCAGATCAATATTACTATCGTCTGCCTGCTCAATCCGATGTGCAACCAACAGGAAAGTATAACCTTCATCCGTCAGCACCTTTTCCGTAATATCTTCCCCTGTTTCCACACTTAACATGGAGAAATCGTGTATAGGCGGCTCATATCCCTTTTCCTTCAAAACTGTACGCGCTTCTACAAAAGTCCAGGTGCTATCAGGATAATCTTCCAAAGAAAACTCCTTTTTCACCCCATCCTTTTCAAGAATGAAACGCGTATCATAAACTGAAGGTTTAGCCCCCTCAGGTATTTCCATTGCCTGCTTTATATTAACTCCAACCTTATAAGGACGAAAATCTATAATGGGAAGATTATGCTGGCAATAAACAGACAAAGCGAATACAAACAGAATGGTATACATCGAAAAGACCCATTCTATCTTACGAGTAATAAAACGGATGATATCTTTCCGCCAATAAAATACAGACAGAGAAGCGATCAACAAAACGACATTCTTTCCAAAAGTCTCCCAATTAGTTAAAATCCAAGCGTCACCAAAGCAACCGCAATCTGATACAGGATCGGCAATGGCAAGATACAATGTCAAGGGAGTCATTACTGCCATCAGGAGTAAGGCCATCCAAACACTCCATGTCTTTCGGATGCCCAAAAACAAATATACACCCACGCAAAACTCCAATGCAGCCAGCAAAATAGCTCCCAGAAACACTAAAGAAGGAGGAAACCATCCACTCAAGCCAAAAGCACTCAGGTAGTCCTGTAGTTTATAAAAAGTGCCAAACGGGTCGATAGCCTTGACAAAGCCGGAAAAGACAAAAACCCCTCCCAACAAAAAGCGACAGGCGTTCACCCACACCTTCCTGATAATATGTTTCTTATCAATCTCCAAATTCAATCTTAATCAAACCGAACACTGAATAATTTATCATATCCATATAATTGGCATCCACTCCTTCAGACACCAATGTCTGCCCCGCGAGGGATTCTATTTGCTTTGTGCGATACAACTTCATCAATATCAAGTCTGTATACGAACTTATGCGCATACTGCGCCATGCCTCATCATAATCGTGATTCTTTGCCAACATCAGTTCCAGCGAAGCTTTGGCATACTTGTCATACAAGGCTAGCGCCTCTTCGTTAGTCATATCCGCCGATTCGGCATAGCCTTTTTCTAACTGAATAAGTCCGATGATACCATAATTCACAATTGCAATGAACTCAGAGCGAATACCTTCGTCTACCAAAGAGACGCCTTTAATTTCAATACTACGAATACGGTTGGCCTTAATAAAAATCTGATCGGTCACCGAAGACGGACGCAAAATGCGCCAAGCCGCCCCATAGTCATGAAGTTTCTTGGTAAACAAATCACGACAAATGGTAATAACATGCTCAAATTGCTGTTTGGTATCTTTCATTTCCATATAAATAGGCTGCAAAGTTAGGAATAATTAAGAAATAAAGAAAAGAGGGTGCTCTAAATTATATTAAAGCACCCTCTCATATCAAGATTGTTTTACGTTTATCATGAGCAACGCAATACCTGTCCCGGCCGCAAAACCGTTTTGGTAGTAATACGGTTCAATCGACAAAGCTTGCTGACTGTCGTTCCTTGACGGGCCGCAATCTTCGACAGTGTATCTCCCCGTTTCACCTTATAGAATAAGTCACTACGCGATGCTGATCCGTTCGTATTCTTCACCTTCTTCTCGAAAGTATAAGTATCAGCTACAATATCCTGTTTTTCAAAGTCAAACATCAAAGCTGGATCTATAGCAATTCCCAAGAAACGGGTTTCGAAATGCAAATGCGAACCCGTGGAACGTCCTGTATTTCCACCCAATCCTATCGGTTCACCAGCCTTCACCAGCTGATCTACACCAACCAATTGTTTCGAAAGATGTCCATAAATAGTTTCCAAACCATTGTCATGACGGATCACAACATATTTTCCATATCCTCGTCTACCTTGATTGGCAACAACACGTATCTTTCCATCAAAAGCAGCACGAATGGTATCACCAATATAAACCTTGATATCCAATCCATAATGTGCTCTACGACGACGAGGTCTATATCCAAATATATCATTGATACGTGTATGTTCGGTCGGCATACAGAAACCTGTCAAATCAATCGTATATTTATCAGGTATAATGGCATCACCATAAACATGAACAGAGGTTGTATTCCAAGAAGGGTATATATCGAAGGCAGGATACATGGATTGCTCTACACGAATTTGCTTTTGCAATACCAACGAATCCACACTCTTCAGCTTTCTATCGATAGGTGCCTGACGGGCTATGAGATCTTGTGAAAAGGAGTTCAAGCTCACCATTGCCGCAACTGCACAAAGAAACAATTTAAATCCTGTATAATTCATTCCGCTTCGTCAATTTGTCTTTTCATATCCGCTAACGACATTACTATTTTCATGTCATCCAACACATGCGGATATCTGCTCTTTCAAAAATTGTTCCAAAGTTAGCATTAATCTTCGAAACGACGCACTCTGAGTTAAGCATTTTTTCATTTCAGGCAAGCAGCGCAGGCTTCAAATACGGCAGTAAACAATTAAACGACAACAAGTTATCCTGTTTTATGTTTTACAACACATCTAACATAATCAGCCAAATATTAACACCCATCAACTAATGGCAGCCCAATTGACATTGTTTTTGCGCAGAACCTTCAATTGCCTCCATAAGATTTCGTTTTTAGACAACTTTCTTTCCGGATCCTCATCCACAACTTTTTGTGCCACTTCACGTACATACTGTAATAGCTGACCATCACGAGCCAAATCTGCAATCTTCAAATCAAAAGCAACTCCACTTTGCTGCGTTCCTTCCAAATCACCAGGTCCACGCAACTTCAAATCAGCCTCTGCAATCTCAAAACCATCATTCGTACGTACCATAATTTCCAGCCTTTTACGCGTATCATCAGCCAACTTATAACCGGTCATTAAAATGCAATATGATTGATCAGCCCCACGCCCAACCCGTCCACGTAATTGATGTAGCTGAGATAATCCAAAACGCTCCGCATTCTCAATAATCATGACTGAAGCATTCGGTACATTTACCCCTACTTCAATTACAGTCGTAGCAACCATGATCTGAGCCTCCCCAGAAGCAAATAATTGCATTTGCTCATCTTTTTCCGCAGGTTTCATTTTACCATGCACCTTACAGATCCTACAATCCGGGAACTCCTCACATACATGCAAATATCCCTCCTCAAGATTCTTCAGATCTATTTTTTCACTCTCTTTAATCAACGGATAAACGATGTAGACTTGTCTTCCTTCCGCAATTTGAGCTCGGACAAAACGATATAAACTCTCCCGACGATTGTCAAACTGATGAATCGTTGCAATTGGCTTACGCCCTGGTGGCAATTCGTCTATAACAGATACATCCAAATCGCCATACAAAGTCATAGCCAGTGTACGAGGGATAGGAGTCGCTGTCATTACCAATACATGGGGAGGCTGTTCATTTTTAGTCCATAAACGAGCCCGTTGAGCTACTCCGAAACGATGCTGCTCATCAATAACTACTAACCCTAAAGAAGCAAAACCAACCGTATCTTCTATAACCGCATGAGTTCCTATCAGAATTTTCACTTCACCCGAAGCCAAACCTTGCAGAATAGCTTCTCTTCGCTTTCCACGAATTGAGCCAGTCAACAATTCTACTTGCACATCCATACCACAAAGCAATGCCCGGATTGTTTCATAATGTTGGTTGGCTAAAATTTCCGTCGGTGCCATCATACACGCCTGATAACCATTATCCAAAGCTATAAGCATGCTCATCAGGGCAACCAATGTTTTCCCACTTCCAACATCTCCCTGCAACAAACGGTTCATCTGCCGTCCACTTCCTAAATCATGCCGTATCTCTTTTAACACTCGTTTTTGGGCACCAGTCAATTCAAAAGGGAGATTACGAGTGTAAAAAGTATTAAAGACATCCCCTATCCGACGAAATATGTACCCTCTATACTTCCGTAGACGATCGCTGGCATAACGCAATATGTTAAGTTGAACATAGAACAATTCTTCGAACTTTAGCCGATACTGTGCCTTCCGTAGCAAATCAGCATTGCCTGGAAAATGAATATTCACAAGTGCTTCAGTTAAAGGCATCAGATGATGTTCCGTCAGAATCTCGGAAGAAAGAGTTTCAGGTAAAGGTTCGTGAAGTTGCTGGATAAGCGTCCCCATCAGCTTTTCAATCGCATTCGAATTCAGAAAAGACCGTTTCATCTTTTCTGTAGTATTGTAATAAGGGCGCAATCCCATTGCATCCATTCTTACCTCCGCAACCAAATCCACATCAGGGTGCGCAATGTTGATACGTCCATTAAATACGGTTGGCCGCCCGAAAACAATATATTCCTGATGCACCTTATATTTCCCTGTCAGAAATTTAATGCCTTGAAACCAAACTAAATCGACAAAACCTGTACCATCTGTGAAATGTGCAATCAATCTTCGCTGTCGTCCCTCACCTGCCAACTCAAAACTGCGTATTTCCCCTTTCAGTTGAATATAAGGCATCGTTCCGTCAATCTCACGAATAGAGTAAATCCGACTACGATCCACATATTTATAAGGGAAATAATACAGAAGATCATGTAAAGTATAAATGCCCAATTCCTTGTTCAACGTAACTGCACGTTGCGGCCCCACTCCAGGCAAATATTTTATGTCTTGAGTCGTTAAATCGAACATTCTTCCAATAAAGCCGAAGCTATTTTCAAATCAAAAGGGGTCGTAATTTTAATATTTTCTCGATTACCTTCTATTAATGAGACAACCATTCCCATCGATTCGACAACAGATGCATCATCTGTAAATTGTGGACTATAAGGCTGCTCATAAGCCTTTTTCAACAAAGTCGCATCAAAAACTTGTGGAGTCTGCACTAACCGATATTCATCACGCGGTACGGTGACACTTCCCTCTTCTTGTACATACCTCAACGTCTCAACAACATTAACACAAGGTACTACAGCATGTTTTTGTGAAGCTTCCGCATAACAGCGTCGAATCACATCTGAAGAGACAAAAGGCCGTACACCATCATGCACGCCAACCAAAGCAGGTGTTTCTACCAACGCCAAACCGTTTTTAACAGAATGAAAACGAGTTTCGCCACCATCTGCAATCCGATAAGGACGTTCAAAACGGTGCTTCCTACACAAATCCAGCCAAAAAGCCTGCTGATCATGAGGAAGCACCAAAATTATTTGTATATCCTGATTGTAAGCATAAAAGGCATCCATGGTACGCATCAAGACTGGTACTCCCCCAATGGGTAAAAACTGTTTAGGGATATCCCCACCCATGCGTATCCCTTTACCCCCAGCTACAATCAGAACATATTGCGTCATAAGAGTCTCATTTTGTAAGACACATGGCATTCTTTAACTCTTTCACCTTTTCTCTGCCGCAAAGATGTTCCACTAAAGCTAACGCAAAATCTATCGCGGCACCAGGCCCTTTACCGGTGATAAAGTTACCATCTTTTTCAACCATTGCACCCGTATATTCGGCTCCTTCCAAATATTTATCAAAGCCTGGATAGCAAGTAGCCTTTTTACCTTTTAATAAACCAAGATTACCTAATACCATAGGTGCCGCACAAATAGCAGCAATAGCCTTATTTGCAGAAGCATGCTTCAATAATTCCTTCCGTAAGTCTTCACACTCATTCAGTGTCGTTGCTCCAGGCAGACCACCTGGCAACACCAGCATCTCTGCATCATAAAAATCGCAATTCACAATATTCTTATCGCATAATACAGAAATGCCATGTGCTCCTTTGACGATTTCATCTGGCGTAACAGATACCATTGCCACATTTACACCTGCACGTTTTAATACATCAACAGCTGCAAAAGCTTCCATTTCTTCAAAACCGTCTGCAAAAAAGACATAAACAGTTCCCATAGTCAAGTCCTCCTTTATTTCAAGTTAAAATAATATGTAATAGTTCCCGATTGATTATTTAATCCGCTGACGGCATTAAAACGGGCCTTCTTCGCCGCGTCTTCAGCCGCCTTGCGCAAAGACGAATTGACAGTATTGGTCTGCCGATTAATACTAGTAGCAATCACTTGACCGGCAGGATTTACAGTAATGTTCACTACAACCTTTCCTTCATCTTGCACATTATAAACAGGCTTGGGAAGTCCACCAGCACCGATAGAACGTCCGTTCAAGCTAAATGTGCCATATCCTCCCACACCACTTGCAGCTCCTTCCGGAGCATTTCCTGTAGGGCTTCCTTGAATGCCGGTTCCTTCTGAATTACCCTTACTTCCCATTTGCGCCCCTTTTCCAAAAGCACCTGCAACCTTACGACGGGCAGCTTCTTCAGCTTCCTTACGTTCACGCTCAGCTTTAGCCTCAGCCAACCGTCGTGCTTCTTCCGCCTTCTCAGCCTCAGTCCTTTCAGGTTTCTTCACTTTGTCCTTTTTTGTAGACTTAGTTTCAGGCTTCAACGCAACAGTTTCTTCCAACTCCTGAGTCATTATTTCCTGCTCAACAGCTTCTTCGGGTAATGGTTCTGCTTCTTCTGGCATCACGTCTACATCCACTAAAGAAGGGTCTGCAGTCCCCCATGCCTCAGACACTTCCCCAAGCATCACAGGCATTCCCCCTTCCTCGGCTGGCGCAGGCACAATAAAGCCTGCCCATATCAAGAAAGCAATCAAAGCGACATGCACCAATATTGCCCCGCCTAAACCTATATATTTACCTTTCTCCTTTTGAGTCACAATCAGATTATATTATATGACAGTTAAAGCCAATCCGTTTGTTCTTTATCACTTCCCATCAGGCGGCCGTGTAGCCAGTACCATCTTAAAGTGATTCTCATTCGCAATATTCAGCACCTTCACAATCTCTCGATAGGGCACTGTTTCGTCAGCATATAAAGCAACATACATTTCCGGCTCTCTTTCTGCACATTGCTGTAAAAAAGGAGTCAGTTCTTCCAATGTTATAGTCTGTTCCTTTTCATTTCCAAAAGCTGCATAAAAATTCAGGTCTTTATCGATAATCACACGAGTCAAAGGTTTTGCCGATGTCTGTTGCTTACCTTGAGGCAACAAAACCTTTATTGCATTGGGCGAAACCACCGTCGATGTAATCATAAAGAAAATCAGCAGCAGAAATATCACGTCCGTCATGGACGCCATACTGAAATTAGGCGATATTTTAGCTCTTCGTTTTAGCATGGCTCATTCAATAAATCCATAAAGGCCATTGTCTTGGCTTCCATCTTGTTTACCACTCCATCAACGAGTGTCACTAAATAATTGTAGGCAAACATCGCAATAATACCTACAATCAGACCTCCTACTGTGGTAATCATCGCTTCATATATACCACCAGACAATAGGGTGATATCAATATTATTTCCTGCATTAGCCATCTCAAAGAAAGCGCGGACCATACCCGTCACTGTTCCTAAAAATCCAATCATAGGAGCTCCACCTGCTATAGTAGCCATAATAGTCAAGCCTTTCTCCAACTTGGCAACTTCAATATTTCCTACATTCTCAATAGCAGCCTGAACATCACTTACAGGACGTCCTAAACGGCTGATGCCTTTTTCAATCATACGCGCTGAAGGTGTATTCACACTGCGACAATAGGACAATGCCGCCTTTATCTCCCCAGCCAAGATATAATCCTTAATTTTATCCATAAACATAGGATCTTCTTTTCCTGCTTTACGGATAACATAATTTCGTTCAAACAATATATAGAAACACAGCAATGAAAGCAGTCCCAAAACCACCATTATCCAGCCGCCTTTCACAGCCATACTCCATAAACTCATCTCTTCCGGACCTGCAACCGGAGTCAAAACCGGATTGGCACCCGCTATCGAGTCAGCCATTGCCGGAGCCACTTGGGCCAATAATAACATTGCATTCATTAACGAAGACATTTTTTATATTCCTCAATAGTACGTTGCAAACCTAAGTACAATGCATCACTAATCAATGCATGTCCTATCGAAACTTCGTCCAACCAAGGGATGTTTTGATAAAAATAATTCAAATTCTCTAAACTAAGATCATGTCCAGCATTCAGTCCAAGCCCTAAATTGCGAGCAAACTTACCAGCTTCTACAAAAGGAGCTACAGCTTCTTCTCTATTTTTGGCATACCCCGAAGCATAAGGCTCAGTATACAATTCTACTCTGTCGGCACCGGCTTTAGCAGCATACTCTATCATTTCGACATCTGTGGACACAAAGATAGATGTACGTATACCGGCTTTATTGAAACGTTCAAGTACTTCACTCAGGAAGGCAAAATTAGTCTTGGTATCCCAGCCTGCATTCGAAGTCAACTGAGTAGGACTATCCGGCACCAATGTCACCTGATGGGGTTTTACTTTCAGCACCAGATCTATGAACTCCGGCGCAGGATATCCTTCTATATTAAACTCCGTACGCAATAATGGCCGCAAATCATATACATCTTTTTTACGAATATGACGTTCGTCTGGACGTGGATGAACCGTAATACCGTCTGCACCAAATTTTTCGCAGTCGAGCGCCACCTTAACGACGTCCGGCACATTTCCCCCACGCGCGTTACGCAGAGTTGCCACCTTGTTTATGTTTACACTTAATTTAGTCATAATTCCAACGCTAGTTTCGGGCAAAAGTACAAATAATAGTCATAAGTATAGAGGAATATTATAAAAAAATAGCATCTTTGCAAAGCTAATAACAAACCTGTCATATGAAATTTGCCATATTCGGAAACATTTATCAAGCCAAAAAGTCTTCGTACGCAGAACAATTGTTCAAGCTCCTGACTCAACATAACGCCCAAATTTGCATCTGTCAGGAGTTCTACAATTTTCTGACAGAAACTCTCCATTTAGTTCTTCCACCAGTTGAGCTATTCAATGACGATGATTTTGAAGCAGATATCGTTATCAGTCTTGGAGGCGACGGTACCTTTCTGAAAGCAGCCAGCCGGGTAGGCAAAAAAAACATTCCCATCTTAGGAATCAACACTGGCCGCCTAGGCTTTTTGGCCGACATTTCACCCGAAGAGATGGAAAGCACCCTTGAAGACATCTACAACCACCATTATAAGATAGAAGAGCGTAGCGTACTCCAGCTGGACTGCAACGACAAGAGCCTGATGCACTGTCCTTATGCCCTCAACGAAATTGCCGTCCTCAAACGAGACAGTTCGTCTATGATCAGCATCCATACAGCCATCAATGGTGCCCCACTCACTACTTACCAGGCCGACGGACTGATTATCGCAACCCCTACAGGCTCCACAGCCTATTCACTCAGCGTGGGAGGCCCCATCATCGTTCCTCATAGCAAAACCATTGCTATTACCCCTGTAGCGCCCCACAGCCTCAACATGCGCCCCATCGTCATTTGCGACGACTGGACCATCACCTTAGACGTAGAAAGCCGCAGTCACAATTTTCTCGTAGCCATTGATGGTCGCAGTGAATCATGTAAAGAAACGACCCGACTGACAATCTCACGTGCCGACTATACAATTAAAGTCATCAAACGATTCGATCATATTTTCTTCAATACATTACGTAATAAAATGATGTGGGGAGCAGACATCAGGTAAAGTCCATCCAAAAAAGCACAGACAGTCTTCCTTTAATGGAATAAAATGCCTACTTTTGCGTAATAATCACTTTTAAACGGACTTTACAAGATGAACGAAGAGATAAAGAAAGCCTGCCAGGTGATGCGCGAAGGTGGAGTGATACTCTACCCCACGGACACCATCTGGGGTATCGGATGCGACGCCACCAACGAGGAAGCCGTGCGCCGCGTGTACGAAATCAAACGTAGGGCCGACAGCAAGGCCATGCTGGTGCTGGTCGACTCGGCTGTCAAGGTAGACTTCTACGTGCAAGACGTACCCGAAGTTGCGTGGGACCTCATCGAACTGGCCGACAAGCCACTGACCATTATCTACTCGGGCGCCCGTAACCTGGCTCCCAACCTCCTGGCCGAAGACGGCAGTGTGGGCATCCGCGTCACGGGCGAGGAGTTTTCCAAACGCCTGTGCCAGCAGTTCCGCAAGGCCATCGTGTCGACCTCAGCCAATGTGAGCGGACAGCCTTCGCCACAGAACTTCAGCGAAATCAGCGAGGAAATCAAGGCGGCCGTAGATTACATCGTGGACTATCGCCGCGAGGAAACCACCCAAGCCAAGCCGTCGAGCATCATTAAACTGGACAAGGGTGGCGTCATCAAAATCATCAGACAATAAAAAAGGGACATGAAGGCAGAACGAAAAAATCTGTTGCAACGTTTCCTCGTCTGGCGCGAGAAAAACATCAAGGAAAAGAGATTCATCCTGATACTCAGCTTTCTGGTAGGTATCTTCACAGCCTTGGCTGCCTTGATACTGAAAGTGCTCATCCACTGGATAAAGAACTTCCTGACAGAGAACTTCGACACGACGGCGGCCAACTACCTCTATCTGGTATACCCCGTGGTCGGCATCTTTCTGGCTGGACTGTTCGTGCGCTATGTGGTTAAGGATGACATCAGCCATGGCGTGACACGCATTCTCTATGCCATCTCGCGACGACAGGGACGCATCAAGCGACACAACACGTGGTCGTCCATCATTGCCAGCTCCATTACCATCGGGTTCGGTGGTTCAGTCGGAGCAGAAGCACCTATTGTACTGACAGGTTCGGCCATCGGCTCCAACCTGGGCAGTATCTTCAAGATGGAACACCGCACGCTGATGCTGCTTGTGGGATGTGGTGCGGCAGGTGCGGTAGCAGGCATCTTCAAAGCGCCCATCGCCGGACTGGTCTTTACGCTGGAAGTGCTAATGATAGACCTTACCATGTCGTCCCTGTTGCCCCTGCTGATATCGGCAGTAACGGCGGCCACGGTATCCTACATCGTAACGGGGCAGGAGGCCATGTTCCAATTCCATTTGGACCAACCCTTTGAGCTGAACCGCATCCCCTACGTCATCATGCTGGGTATCTTCTGCGGACTGGTATCGCTCTACTTCACCCGTGCCATGAATTCAGTAGAAGGTCTGTTCGGACGCTTGCGCACTCCCTACAAGAAACTGGCCGTGGGCGGCGCGATGCTGAGTATTCTCATCTTCCTCTTCCCGCCCCTCTATGGCGAAGGATACGAAACCATCGAACTGCTGTTGAACGGTACGACCAATGCCGAGTGGGACACGGTGATGAACAACTCCTTCTTCTACGGCCACGGCGACCTGCTACTCGTCTACTTGATGCTCATCATCCTCTTCAAGGTATTCGCTTCTAGCGCCACTAACGGAGGAGGTGGTTGCGGCGGTATCTTTGCCCCCTCGCTTTACCTGGGTTGTATTGCCGGCTTCGTATTCTCGCACTTCAGCAACGAATTCGATGTGACGGCCTACCTGCCTGAAAAGAACTTTGCCCTGATGGGGATGGCAGGCGTAATGAGCGGCGTAATGCACGCCCCGCTGACAGGTGTGTTCCTCATTGCCGAGCTGACGGGCGGCTACGACCTGTTCCTGCCGCTGATGATTGTATCTGTCAGCTCCTATCTTACCATCATCGTCTTTGAGCCCCACAGTATCTACTCCATGCGTCTGGCCAAGAAAGGTGAACTATTGACCCACCACAAAGACAAGGCGGTGCTGACACTAATGAAAGTAGAGAATGTAGTAGAAAAGGACTTTGTGGTTGTACATCCCGAAATGGACTTGGGCGAAATGGTACGAGCCATCTCGCAGTCGAAGCGCAACATTTTCCCCGTTACCGACCAGGAAGGAAAGTTGCTGGGCATTGTCTTATTGGATGACATCCGTAATATCATGTTCCGCCAAGAACTGTACCATCGCTTCACCGTCAACAAGTTCATGACTTCGGCCCCTGGCCGACTCTACGACACGGACAGCATGGAACAGGTAATGCGAACTTTCGACGACACCAAGGCGTGGAACCTACCTGTTGTCGATCAGGAAGGAAAATACCTGGGCTTCGTATCGAAATCGAAGATATTCAATTCGTATCGCGAGGTGCTGGTGCGCTTCTCGGATGAATAATCTTTGAACATATTCTAACCTATTAATGAACAACATGAAGAAAGAAGACTTAAGAATTGTATATATGGGTACGCCCGACTTTGCCGTGGAAGCTTTGCGCTGCCTGGTGGAAGGCGGCTACAATGTAGTGGGCGTCATCACCATGCCCGACAAGCCTGCCGGACGCGGACACAAGCTGCAATATTCGCCCGTCAAGCAGTATGCACTGGACCATAACCTACCCTTACTCCAGCCTGAGAAGCTGAAAAACGAGGAGTTTCTGGACGCCCTGCGCGCCTGGCAGGCCGACCTGCAGATTGTGGTGGCTTTCCGCATGCTGCCCGAAGTGGTGTGGAACATGCCCCGCCTGGGCACCTTCAACCTGCACGCCTCCCTGCTGCCCCAGTACCGCGGAGCTGCGCCCATCAACTGGGCCGTCATCAACGGCGAGACGGAGACGGGCATCACCACCTTCTTCCTGAAGCATGAAATTGATACGGGCGAGGTCATCCAGCAAGTACGCGTCCCTATTGCCGACACGGACGACGTGGGCATCGTTCACGACAAGCTGATGATGCTGGGCGGCAAGCTGGTGACCGAAACCGTGGACGCCATTCTGGACGGCACCATCCATAGTATTCCACAGGAAGAAATGGGAGTGACAGGCGAACTGAAACCGGCTCCTAAAATCTTCAAGGAAACATGCCGCATCGATTGGAAGCAGCCCGTAAAACGAATCTACGACCTTGTACGTGGGCTATCCCCCTATCCCTCAGCATGGACTGAGCTGATACACCCCGATGGTACAACAGTTGTTTTGAAAGTCTTCGAGACAGAAAAAATTATTAAACCACACAATTTGGAAACAGGAAGCCTTCTCACCGATGGCAAAACCTATATTCATGTAGCCGCACAAGACGGTTTCGTGAGCATCCGTTCCCTGCAACTGCCTGGCAAGAAACGTTTGAAGACCGACGAATTGGTCCGCGGTTTCCACCTGGACAATTCGTTTAAAATGAAATAACAATGGAATAAGACAAGGGAAACAGCCTTTTCCTATATAGAAAACAGTGAGATACTAAAAGCCTATGAAACCTATCATTTCCCCCTCTATCTTGTCGGCCGACTTTGGGAACCTGGCACGCGACATCGACATGCTGAACCGAAGTGAAGCCGACTGGTTGCATATCGACATCATGGACGGTGTTTTTGTGCCCAACATATCGTTTGGTTTCCCAGTCTTAAAGCATGTAGCCAAACTAGCCGAGAAACCTCTCGACGTACATCTGATGATTGTACAACCTGAGAAATTCATTGCTGAGGTTAAGGCTCTGGGAACAGAAATCATGAACGTACACTATGAAACCTGCCCACACCTGCACCGTGTGGTACAACAAATACGAGAAGCAGGTATGAAACCTGCCGTTACCATTAATCCAGCCACCCCTGTTATGCTGCTAAAAGATATTGTTCGTGAAGTCGACATGGTGCTTGTCATGGGAGTCAACCCTGGTTTTGGCGGACAGAAATTCATCGAGAACACAGTGGAAAAAGTACGCGAACTGCGCGAACTTATCACCCAAACCGGTTCAAAAGCATTGATAGAAGTGGATGGTGGTGTCAATCTAGAAACCGGTGCCCGCCTTATGAAAGCTGGAGCCGACGCTCTTGTAGCAGGAAATGCTGTTTTTTCTGCACCTAGCCCAGAAGGAATGATTCACGCATTGAAAAACTTGTAAAGCTAACAGTTCTTGTTCATTGCTGCCCTACAACAGCACCCTTTTCTGCGACTGTTGTTGCCGCTAGTCATAGGAATTGTATGTGGAGACGCTTTTCCGCATGCAGTTCCTATGATTGTATGCCTAGGAATCATGGTTCTTCTGGCCTTTCTCCTTCCTGTCTGTTTCTTCATGAATTGGAAATACTGGTTCGGAGGCTTTCTGTTCCTATTAATCATCACTACCGGTTACACTCTAGCAGCCCGCCAGTTGTCAGACACGGCATTCCCGATTTCTAACCGTCCCGCCATTTATCAAGTAACAATCAACCAAACACCAGAAAACAAAGCTCGCAGCATCCTTTGCCCAGCCGTCGTCACATTGACTTCCTCCAAAGACTCGGCTTTAACTAGTGTCCATAATCATCCGCAGGTTCTACTCTACTTTCAACAAGATTCCATAGCCGCCACCCTGAAACGAGGCGACCGCTTATGGATACATGCCCGCATTGCCCCTCCTCCCCATAAAGGTATCCCGCACGAATTTGACTATGCACGCTTCTTACAGCGCCGTGGCATCAGCGGAACGTCTTTCATTCCTTCAGGACATTGGCAGAAAGCCGGACATGATTCCTTACGGACTTTTCGACAAAAGGCCGCCGATCATCAGGAAAAAATTGTCAATCTCTATCGCGAATTGGGCTTCCAAGGGGACGAACTGGCCATACTTTCTGCCCTGACCGTAGGCGACAAAGATGACCTAAGCGAAGATATCATCGAAACCTATTCGATAACAGGTGCCAGTCACGTATTAGCATTATCAGGTCTGCACATCGGCTTCCTGTATGCACTGTTATGGTTTCTGACAGCCCCCATTTGGAAGCGCTTCCGATACTTAAAACTTCCGTCATTAGCCCTGATCATCATTCTTTTATGGGGATTTGCCTTTCTCACGGGATTATCCCCTTCCGTAGTACGTTCCGTCTGCATGTTTTCCATACTGACCTTATCCCATCTCCAACCTGAGAAATCCATCTCGGCCAACACACTGGCCGCAACTGCTTTTTTCATGCTGATCATCCACCCTATGTGGCTATTCGACGTAGGCTTCCAGCTCTCTTTTGCAGCCGTAACTTCCATCCTGATGTTTTATTCCAAATTGAACCGTCTTTATCGCAGTAGATATTGGCTTATCCGTAAAATCTGGAGTCTGATGAGCGTGTCCGTTGCGGCGCAAATAGGGACGGCCCCTCTGGTTATCTTCTATTTCGCACGTTTCTCAACACATTTTTTATTCACTAACCTATGGGTTATTCCCATGGTATCCTTCATCCTCTATGCTGCAATCATCCTATTATTACTCACACCTTTCGGGCCTTTACAAACCCTCATAGCACCTTATATCGAAAGGCTCATACAAATACAAAACAGTGTACTCCAACAAATCGAGCTGTGGCCATACGCCTCTTTCGACCATCTCTATCTAGATGCATGCGAGGTCTTTCTTATATATCTGATATTATTACTATTCTACCGTTTTCTAAAGCTCCGCATACCAACCAATGCTTATGCCTTGCTAAGTGCTCTACTGATATTCAGCATCTACCACACAACCATACTCGTCCGTCATACTCCATCTCCAGGTATTGCTTTCTACAACATTCCAGACTGTCCTTCGGTACACTGCCTGTCAAATGGAACACAATCATGGCTCGTATGCTCTGACAGCATTCCTCGCACAAACTGGCTCCGCCAATCATTGGCCACCCACTGGAACAGCATGGGACTAAACACACCTCTAGTTTTGACCCAACAATACAATAACCTTCCCATCCTTCTAGAAAATAACATTCTGACTTACAAAGGAAAACGTATTTGTTTGCTTAATCATAATCGTTGGAATACGAGAACTGCTGAACATCCTCTTCCTATTCATATCCTTTACATTTCTCATGGTTATCGAGGTAGTATCAATGAACTTACCTCCTTGTTCCACATTCAAACTGTTATTTTGGATGGTTCTCTTTCCAATTACTCAAAAAAAATCATAACAACTGAGTGTCTGCAATTAGGCATCAGCTATCGATTGCTTGATCAAGAAGGATACATACACATTCCTTTGAAATAAATTCTTCTTTTTGATTATTTTCTCCTATTCCTGCCCTTTATCCGCCTATTTGCTTGCAAAAACAAGTAATTTCATTTCCTATATCATAAGAACAATATTTACATTTCCACAGAGACTCAAACCATCCATACATTACTGATTTACAATAGTTTATATTCTCATTCCGTTATCTGCGAAATAATGGAAGAATTAATTAGCTTAATAAGTGTAAAACAAATTACAAACGGAGAGGGAAATTCGGCAAGAACTAAACGATTAAATATGAGAAACTCAATTATTTACTAATTTTTAAATTTATAAATTTAAAGTTTTTAATTATGAACAAAAAGTATCTAAGTGTGATCCTGTTCAGTGCCTTAATGCTGGGTACGACAGGAACGTTCACATCTTGTAAGGACTACGATGACGACATCAACAACTTACAAGAACAAGTGGACAAGATTGTCGCAGACATTGATGCTTTGCAGAAAGCTGCAGGTAGCTATGTAACGGCAGTCAAGTATGATGCGGCTACCGGGAAATTGACGGTGACAGGCGGCAATGGAGAGACATTCCAACTTCCTATGCCTACCAATGTTCCGACTTATAGTCTGGAAGTAAAAGATGGTAAAATCTATCTGAAAGCTGACGGCTCTGTCATTTCAGAAGCAACTCTTCCTGCAACTCCAGAAGTCCCAGCCGCATTTAATCCCGAATTATTGGCATGGGGTGAAGATGGTTACCTGTATTATGGCGACATCAAGATTGAAGGTGTACAGAAACCGACACTCAACGCTTCCATTAGCGAAATCCAAAAAGACGGCGAGGTAATCGGCTATATCATTACAATCGGTAAGGATAGTGCCAAGTTCTATGTAAAGACTGACCTGAAGTCTATGGTATTCATCCCCGACCTGTATGTGGACGGTATCGAAGCTGCCGAATACGGTTATCTGTACTATCCGTACCAGAGCAAGTACGAATCACAGACGAAGGGTGAAGTTGATGGCAATAAGGGAGAAGAATTCGAAATTTTGGGTATGTATACTAATGGTATCGAGTATGACTATGCAATTCCCACGGAAAAAACATATGGCGAATTCAACCCGAAAATTACGGTTAACTATAACATCAACCCGACATCAGCCAAAATCGATGAAGAAGGCTTGAAGTTCATCAACCGCAACGTAGAAGTCATCTCCCGTGCAGCAGGCGAAGAAAGCCTGATTCAGTACGTTTCCAAGTCTGCCAAAGTAGAAAAAGGTATTCTTTCTGTAGGCCTGAAGGCTCAGGGTAGCAAGATTGCCAGCAAGGCTTATGGTAATAACACAATCGAAAGCGGAAAAGGCAACGGCGAAAACGACGCTACGATTTTCGCATTGACTTCCGATTTCACTACAATGGGTGACAGAGATACTATCATTACTTCTGACTATGCTATGTTATATGCGTCTCAAATTACTCCGGTAGCGATAGCATATGCGGATGGCACTGAAACAGAAGAAGATAAATATGAAAGCAAAAAATGTCCTGGCTTAGTAGATGCAGAGTCCAATACAAAATACGAATTGTATACCCAGCCATATCGTGCAGCAGAAAATACAGTTCCTAAGACTTTATATTTGGCGTACAACGATGAAGCTGGAATTGATTTGCTGGATAAACTCTGCTTGCACTACACATGGGATACCAACACGAGCAATAGCAATAACGAAAAGCATAAAGTGATGAGTGTGGAAGAAGCAGTCAACACATATGGCATGAAGTTTGAATTTAACTTGGTGAAATATGTAGTTGGTACTAATAAAACACACGACAGCAAATATTTGGATCCTACCCAAATTAAGAATGGAAAAGCTATTGCACGTATTGTTGATGCCAATGGCGAAACAATGAACCAACAAGGTGTATCTGCTATCGGTAGACATCCTCTGGTTCAGGTATTGGTTCGCGATGCCGCTGACAAGATTATCCTTGATGGTTATATCAAGTTGGAAATCGTACGCGAAGTTGCGAACAAAGAAACAGACTTCTTCGATAAGGGTAACTTCAACTTTGGTTGCACTGATGACAAAACCCGTTATGCAATGAAAGCAATATTGACTTGGGACGAATTTGCTTACAAGGTACTTGAAACCGCAGCTGTTACAAGCAAAGAAGAATTCAACAAGTTATATAAGCTGGATGTAAAAGATGGCATCGCTAAGCAATTTAAGAGAACAGGCGAGCTAGAATATGCTGAAGTAACTGGAACAAAGGAAAAAGTTGGTAAAGTAAAAGAAATGCCTAACCAAGGTGGTACAACTACGGACGTTTTGAGTTGGGAGCTTACTATGTGCGACATGCAGACAGTTTACCTGAGCAAAGCTGATGAAGGCGAATACACCGGTAGCGCAGATCATGCCAAGACGATATACGTAAGATACGTACGCCAGACAGATGACGATGCAGAATTGTCAGAGAAATATCCTGCACTCTACCTGCCTATCACCATCCACGTTGTTAAGCCTGAGGCAGCCGTACAGACTCGCATTCCTGAATACTGGTACAGTGACAACATGGATCATTGGTATGGCTCAACTTGGATGGGTGGTCAAGGTGTTCACGTGAACGTTGACCAGCCGTATGACGGCAAGTTCCCAGTAGACTTCATCAACAACCTGAATGCTCCTTGGAAAGTTTGGACATTGACTTCTACTAATGTGCAACAACCTGAATTCAAAATTTCTAACGGTACATTTACTTCCTATACGCCGACTATCCTTTCAGTTCTGAACGGAGCAAATGGTGGATATAAGTACTATTTCCGTCCTGAAATCAACGGCAAGAAGATTAAGGGTGCAAGCGGTAAGGAATACACGCTGAGCGTAACATCTGATAAAGCTATAGACATGTGTGACGGTAAGACTTACACATACAACAAGGACTTCACTGATGTGAAAGCTGCTGAATTGAAGCATGTATTCAAAGCAACAGAAGGCATATATACTAATACGACGTTGATGGCCAATGGTGAAGTTATCGCTGAGATCCAGAATGGACGTACTGCTACTCCTTATCAGAATGATCCGTGTATTGAATATCAGAATAATACTGTAGCAAAAGACATCTTGAATGCCTATGCACATGACGACAAGGAGTCTTTGACTGCTCTGATTGGTATTACGGCATACTCGAGCTGTAATGTAGTTCTCTCATTGTCTGACAATGTTTATCCGGCACGCATTCAGCGTCCTGTAGACATCGAAGGCAAAAACGGAAAGACATTTACCGATGCAGAAGCTAACGGTTCGATTATCAATATCATCGATTTGTTTAACTTCAACGACTGGCGCGATGTTGTGTTCGTAACAGAAAACGGTACTACAATCGATACTAAAAACGCTTGGTTGTTTGCTTACTATAATTTCAAGAGTGTAAAAGCCGACATTGACGGTATAACTACCACTTTGGGTATGGGCGAAGGCGCTGGTCAGGACAAGCTTGAAGGTGCTCCGTTGCTCACTTCTGTCAGCAAGGAAGTTAAGTTCAGCCAAGTTGGTGGAGATCTTAACCCGTTTACTACTGCAGATGTAAAAGCTGATAAACATGCTGCAATCTACGACAAAGTGAAAGCTGGTTTCGGTAAGATTAAGTATGACAACAACAACAACAACGTAAAAGAATTCTGGGTACGCATCCCTGTTAAGTTCAGCTATCAGTGGGGTGATATCAAGGCATACGTTGATTGCAAGGTCATTCATACTATGGGTAACTAATCCGAAGTGATTATATAGATTTTTGAGAGTGTGTCTTTTCCCTGACGAGAGAGGCACACTCTCTTTTTTACTAACTATAACCAAATATAAAGCGATGAAAAATTTAGGTTATATTCTTATATTGTCATTGTTTCTCGTCTTTGCCCATTCCTGCGGCAGCGGTTCAAGAGATGCTTCCGTGCCATCATTCAAGGAGACACTGACTAAGGAAGACACCGTTGCGGTACTTCAACGTTGCGATAGCTGTATGCAGGCATTGAAAGCTGGAGAACTAGACATGGCATTAGGTATGCTATCACTTTTGCAGGATGATGGAAAGGTCACTCCATTAACTAAGAGTAAGGCGGATCAACTGAAAAAGATGTTTAAACTTTTCCCCGTTTTAGCCTATCAGATAGATAGTTACACCTTTTATTCCTACGAAGTGAATGAGGTGAAATATACTATTGAATTCTTTGAAAAGAAAGCTGGTGATCCAACTCCAAACACCATAGGATTCATGTTCAATCCTATTAAATGCAAGGATGGTTGGAGGCTCGCAGTAAAAGATGCTGGACAAAAACTATTGGATAAATCAACCGATTAGAATACAACGAATGAGTACAATGTGAAGCCTGCATTAAATTTGCATTCAATCTTATTCGCATAGATGCTGCCCAGGTATTTGACTCTAAAAAACAATTAAAGACAAAATAGACTCTTCTGTTTATTGCAGGAGAGTCTTTTTGTCATTATAAATCCTGATTCCCACAATTCCTCCCCTCAAGGCTCGTATAATCTTTCTGTGAAGTTTCACTAAAACACCTTGATTTAAAGTCTTTTACGTTGAAAGCAGTATATCTACTCACGCTTATGGCAAGAAATCGAGTAGGAGGAAAACGAAGTAGTTTTCTTCCTACTCGATTACTACCCATTCATTTTTTCTCTAACTGTCCAATCATTTTTCCCTAACTGGAGAAAAAGTTTTTCCTAACTGGAGAAAAAACAGCAGGCTGTACCGGCTGGTAGATCCGCCATCCTTCACAACCCATGCGAATCCGTACAGCGACTTAAATGCCTCAATCATCACCTGTATATCCTGAAATATTGAATTATCAGCTGCGAATATTTTGGAATTCCGAATTGATTGTATACCTTTGTATCAAAGAAAGAGGAAATATGAGAATTGTATCACATAAAAAGTTGAAAGAATTCTATGAAACCAAAGGGAGGGAAGACTCCCGGGTTGCCCTGGAACGGTGGTATGATATCACAGAAAAAGCATCTTGGAAAAATCTTTCGGAAATCAAAGTGGATTTTCCTGCAACAGATTATGTAGGCAACCAGCATTATGTATTCAATATCAAAGGAAACAACTATAGGCTGGTCGTAGTAGTGAAGTTTACAATCGGTTACATATTCATCCGAAAGGTTTGCACACATGAAGAGTATGATATGTTGGATTGTTCAACCATTTAAAAGGAAACAATATGAGCAAGATTACCAAAGAACAATATGATTTTGCGATGGAAAGAGTGGAAGAACTCTTGCCGTTAGTCGATGACAACACGCCCGCCAACGACAAAAATGCCGTGGAACTCAGCATGATGTCCGACATCGTGATTGCTTACGAGAAAGAGCATTATCCGATAGAAAAGCCGACGGTAGCGGAGCTTATAGAACTTTCTCTGGAAGAGAAAGGAATGACGCAAAAACAGCTTGCCAACGAAATCGGTATCAGTCCCTCCCGTATAAACGACTATATATCGGGCCGTTCGGAACCGACGCTGCGAATTGCAAGGCTTCTTTGCCGCATATTGAATATACAACCCTCTGCCATGCTTGGCATTTAAGTACGTGAAGGATGAACAGATTCACATCTTTCACCTTATTTCATTGTGTTACAAGATTTTGCAACGCCGTGAAAGCGTGAAGGATGCAGCGGGGATTTTGTTTTTAAAGTGGGATAGACAGGCCGTGAAAGATATGAAACCATCCCTCGGTCAGTTACTACTCATTGTGCTGAGACTTCCCAAGTCCATAGTTACGCCGCTAAAGTGGATGTTTAGCGCGCTAAAGTAGGTAGTTACGGCGCTCATGTAGCCAATCAACCAACTGGCTCTTTCTTGTATAGGAATGATTGAGACGCTACAGTATGTCTACATCTTCAAGTTCAAGCTGTTTGCATGGCCGCGGATATGGCTAACACGGCGGATTTCGGATGGTTACCTTTCGGATGGTAACTACATAAATAAACAATAGACTCTTCTGTTTGTTGCAGGAGAGCCTATTTGTCTTTGTGAATCCCGATTCTCACAATTCCTGTCCTTAAGGTAGTAAGCATCTCTACGCTTACCAAAATGCTTCATCTACGTAACATTACTATTTCATTCTTCATATTTAACTTTAACACCCATCACATCATGTCGCATTTCTCGCTCACTACGATATAATTTCCCTTTCTTCAGATAATAATATTTCTGATATCCACCAAATTCAATATTGGCATACTCTATGCCATCTTCAGCTTTGGCAGGCATCCATTTACCTTCATATGATACAGAATCATTAAAAATAATTCGCGTAGTTGAATCCGGGTTAAGCACAAATGTAATTCCGCTGGCTGTAAATGTGCCTTCATAAGGATGGTTCTGCTCTTTCTTGCTACAGGACGTCAGGGAAATAATAATCAAGAATCCTGCAATTCCTAAAATTCTATTCATAACAATGTCTATTAATTAAAGAGGGTATTTCACCTCAGTATGTGAAATACCCTCTTGTATTATTTTTAGAATTTCAATATTGATTAGAGAGCTTTAGTCGGAGTTCCGGCATTGGCTTTTACCTCAACAGTGAAAATCTTCGTAAATGTCTTCCACTTATAACCAAACTTAACAGGGATGTAAAGCTTATAATCTCTGTTTACAGGTGTTCCACTGTAGTTGTTATAAGTCAAAGTTTTATTTGTAGAATTATATACTACACTAGTATTAGAGGGGAGAGGACCATTTTCCACACCTTCTGTTGGTATCAGATTTCCATCAACTAATTTCAAGTTAGAAGTAATCTGATCAGTCATCCAATCACCTTCTACTACTTCATAGAACTCCCACAAATCTTTCTCCAAACCAGTAGTATTTGCTACCACATAGTTCTCACCATGTGCATCTTTATTCCATGAAATGTAAGTGAAAGCATCCTTTACGTCAATGGTGCTACCGCCGATTGTTGCATCTGTGAAGTCTTCTGTTTCACCTTCTTTCATATCCAACGGCTCAATGATGAATGCTTCATACTCTTTGATTGTCTGTGTATGTTCAGGTGCCAACAAAGGTACAGTTACACATCCGTCACCATAACAAAGATCAGCTACAAGTTTAAGAGGTACAAATTCACCAACAATAGCTTTTGCAGCTTCTGTAGGAGCATCTCCTGAACGTGGATCATGAGTCGGGTTTTCCTCTACTAGTTTAATATTGTATGTCATTTCATTAGGATCCAGCTTATTTGCTGTATAGTTGACAATTTCAGCAGCTTTTTCTCCATTGATATAAAGAATAGTACCATCAGGACTTACTGTTGCAGTCTTGTCTACTACCTTGCTACCATCGAAATATTGATATACATATTTTGTATCGGCAGCTTCCAGTTTGTCAGCATCAAAGATGAAACGTACACCTTCTTCTGCGTATGCAGCATAATTATCAGGAGTTCTGTTTACACCCTGGAATCCACTTGTAACAGTCGGATAAAGTGCAGAGTAGTAGAACTTCAACCCTTCTCTTTCTTTATCAGTAAAGTAAATAGCACCACCAGCTCCTGTAGTCGGTTTAACACCCATATCATCCAAGAAACCGTTCAATAGGTCTGTATAGATGTTACATGTCGGGTTATTAGTAGTGTTATTTGCCCATGCAGGATTAGATTCCTGAGTATTGTAAACAATGGGGTTTACATTGAAAACATTCCAATTATTATTGTTCTTCCAATAACGTCCATCATATCCCCACAGATTAAATACCGGCTTGTAAATAGTACGAGTTAACGTAATCTTCAGTGTCGGATATGCGCCTGTCGGATCTTTCCAATAACAAACTTTCGAGAAGTCCATCTTCTCCTGCTTGTTCCATTCAGGATACTTAGCTACAATATCTGCATGAGTTAATGTCCATAATAAGTTATATGAATCTACACCTTCTTGAGTGTTCATCAAGATTGCAACAGAACCCTCACCGTCACCGCTCGTGCCATCGAAACCTGCATCAACATATACGGCATGGAATTCTTGTTTAGTCATACCACCCTCTTTAGCACCAGCGTAGATTACTTCATTCATTTCCTGAGTACCCAATCTACCGTTATAATTGCCGCATACATAAATTGAGTCTACAAAATTGTGAGAAATAGGTCTTTCGCCAACTTCTTTTGCCCACTTGATCTTTATGTAACGCTGTGCAACCAGTTCGTTGTTTACGGTGTCACGTAATTCAACACGAACGATAGGCTCACGTCCTACTGCAGTTGCAGAAGTTCCACCTTCGCCAACGGTATAAACCTTTGAGGTCATGATACCATTTGTCGGATTATCTATTTCTGCAAACTTTTGTTGGTCAGTTTTATTCGTATTACCTTCAATACCACCTAACGTTATATAAGGCGCTTTTGCCAAATAGAAACGGAATGACAAACCATATTCTTTATAGTTCACCAGATCAATATGATTAGTTGCATGTCTAGTTTTGAACTGATCTCTATCAGTTGCGCAAACTTTAACCAAGTCTTTTAAATCCAAAGGCTGGTCATAAGCCCATTTCAAATCTATCAGTTCATTTGCTTCTGAGTGATAAACACATGCAGAGTCATGATAGTGAACATAAAATTCGCCTTCAGCATCTGTCTGGGTTTCGTTAGCGAAATCACCTGTTGCAGCTTGGTCAAATAAAGTTCTCTTATTAACTAAATACGGAACCTTAATTAACTCTTCTACACGAACGTATTCAGAATTAACATATACGCCATTCGTTTTTCCGCTTTCTACAGAATCTTTTTCAGCCTCGGTCCAATTTTCTTTGGAAATGGGAGCTTTCAAAGATGCCATGTAGAATGTTTCTTTGCTAGCGTTATTAACATCATCTGTTCTTCCAATAAAGCCCGTAATGGTCTTTTTGAATTTAACAGTCAAGACATTTTTATCAATGCTATGTGATACGGGTTGAATCGGGTTGTTCTCTGCAATCTCAACGCCTGCTTTTGTTACAATATTTTCAGATTTAATGCAATCAAAAATTGGGGTTTCAATATCTTCAGTTCTAACACCCATGTTAGGACTTACATGGAAGTAAGCAACATTGTTTTCTGTCGATATATATTTATCAGCCGCGCCTGTACCTTCGTGATCTAACCATGGATTGGTAGAGTGTGTTGAATGATCATTCACAACATATTTTTGCGGAGTATATTGCAATGTTGTCAATGTAATAGCAGCTATACCATTAACATGAGTAGTTGGAATGACAGACAAACTGGTCAATCGATGCCCTATTAATGCCATAACTTCTGCTGACAAAGCATCCACTTCTGCTGCAATTTCTGTGATTTGCTCTTCTGTGGCAAATTCACCTTTCAGCTTTTCTTCCATTGCAGCCAGCTTTTTATCCACTTCCTCTAACGAAGCCAATTTGTCAATCTGATCTTGCAATTTCTTCTCTAAATCAGCCAGTTCCTGTTCTGTTACGCTTCCTTCACCACTTCCGGCATTGGCTTTGTCCAATGCTTCTTGAGCAGTAGCTTTAGCCTCTTCAGCCGTAGCTTTAGCCTCATTGATTGCCGTCTGAAGTTCGTTTACTTTGGCAGTCAGTTCCTCAATTGAGGCTTTCTTGTCAATCTGTTCTTGTAAGTTCTTGATGTCGTCATCGTAGTCCTTACAAGATGTGAACGTTCCTGTCGTACCCAGCATTAAGGCACTGAACAGGATCACACTTAGATACTTTTTGTTCATAATTAAAAACTTTAAATTTATAAATTTAAAAATTAGTAAATAATTGAGTTTCTCATATTTAATCGTTTAGTTCTTGCCGAATTTCCCTCTCCGTTTGTAATTTGTTTTACACTTATTAAGCTAATTAATTCTTCCATTATTTCGCAGATAATTTCTTAATCACATAAATCTCACATACATAGATACTTAAGCAAGGATTATCCTTAGAATTGCGCGAAAATAGAGTAAAAAGAAGAGTAAGATGAAGAGAAAAACAATCAAGAAGAAAGCATCTCCGAGAAAAGAAAAATATCTTACATGGAAGTTCTAATCCAACCGGATAAAAGAACAAAAAAAGAGAATGCACCGTTACCGATGCATTCTCTTTTCTATAAATTTCAGACAGAATCTCTAACTTACTTCTGACGAATATAAATATTGATAGGTGTGCCTGTCAGGTTCCACTTTTCGCGCATTTTGTTCTCTAAAAAACGGCGATAGGGTTCCTTTACATACTGAGGCAAGTTGGCAAAATAAACAAATGACGGAACCTGCGTATTAGGCAACTGAGTGATGTACTTGATCTTAATATACTTTCCTTTGTTCGAAGGAGGTGGATAAGCTTCGATAAGTGGAAGCATTTCTTCATTCAACCGAGCGGTGGAAATACGAGTCGTCCGATTGTGATACACATTGCGTGCTTCTTCCAACACTTTCAGAATACGTTGTTTAGTAAGTGCCGAAGCAAAGATTATAGGGAAGTCGACAAAAGGAGCAAAACGGTTCCGAATGGCTTCTTCGAAGGTCTTCATCACTTTGACTGTCTTATCTTCCACCAGATCCCACTTGTTTACCACAACGACCAGTCCCTTTGCATTCTTCTGAATCAATGAGAAAATGTTCAGATCCTGACTTTCAATACCACGAGTAGCATCGAGCATCAAAATACAAACATCCGAATTTTCGATGGAACGAATAGAACGGATAACGGAGTAATATTCCAAGTCTTCATTCACTTTGTTTTTCTTACGAATACCAGCCGTATCCACCAAGTAAAAATCGAATCCAAACTTGTTGTAACGAGTATAAATAGAATCGCGTGTTGTTCCGGCGATTTCCGTCACGATATTACGCTCCTCTCCAATAAAAGCATTTACGATAGATGATTTACCGGCATTTGGACGACCAACAACAGCAAAACGAGGGATATCTTCGTCCAATATTTCCGCAGATTCTTTCTTGAACTTACTCACGATCAGGTCCATCATGTCGCCCGTACCGCTTCCGGTCATAGCTGAAATACAATAAGGATCACCTAAACCAAGACTATAGAATTCGGGAGCATTATACTGCAATTCGTTGTTATCGGTCTTATTGGCTATCAGCAACACAGGCTTCTTAGTACGACGGAGAATAGATGCAACCTCCATATCCAAGTCAGTCACTCCGTTCATCACATCTACCACGAACAGGATGACGTCTGCCTCGTCCACAGCCATCAGTACCTGTTTACGGATCTCCTCTTCAAAGATGTCGTCCGAGTTCACTACCCAGCCACCAGTATCTACCACCGAAAACTCACGTCCCAACCATTCAGCTTTACCATACTGTCGGTCACGCGTAGTCCCCGCTTCTTCGTTCACAATCGCTTGGCGGGTCTTCGTCAAGCGATTAAATAGCGTAGACTTTCCCACATTGGGGCGTCCTACAATTGCAACTAAATTTCCCATAGCTCTTTATCTTTCATTCGTTTTGCGACTCTCACAGCCGCCTGTTCATTCTTTAATCAAGTTGATATCCAAAATTACGCAACTCTTTATCTGAATTGCGCCAATCCTTATCTACTTTCACAAATGTCTCCAGGAAAATGGTTTTCCCAAAGAACTTCTCCAGATCGCGTCTTGCTTCCGAAGCAACTTTCTTCAATGCCCGTCCCTGCTTACCAATAATGATACCCTTCTGAGAATCGCGCTCCACATAAATGACCGCATGAATATGAATCTTCTTGACATCCTCCTTGAACTGTTCCACAACGACCTCTACAGAATAAGGGATTTCCTTATCATAATAAAGCAAGATCTTCTCGCGAATGATCTCATTGACAAAGAAACGGGCTGGTCTGTCTGTCCACTGATCTTTATCAAAATAAGGAGGCGAATCGGGCAAAAGCTCCTTGACACGCTTCATTACATAGTCCACATTGAACTTAGTGGCTGCCGAAATAGGGATAATCTCCGCCGAAGGCAGTAACTCTTTCCATGCTTCCACCAGTTCCACCAGTCTTTCCTGATTAGTAAGGTCAATCTTATTAATAAGTACAAGGACCGGTACCTCCAGTTTGCTAACTTTTTCAACAAAATCGTTGTGCTTGTCTGGTGTCTCGACTACATCCGTGACATATAGCAATATATCCGCATCTGCCAAAGCCGACGTAGAAAAGTTCAGCATTGATTCCTGTAACTTATACGACGGTTTCAACACACCCGGCGTATCTGAAAACACAATCTGCATCTCGTCAGTATTATAGATTCCCATAATACGATGACGGGTAGTCTGCGCTTTAAAAGTGGCAATTGAAATCCGCTCGCCTACCAACGCATTCATCAACGTCGACTTCCCGACATTCGGATTTCCGACAATATTCACAAAACCGGCCTTATGCATAACCAATCATTTTAAAACTGTGAAAAAAAAACGCATCGAATTCATTAAAATAGGATGCGTTTTTTATTATTATACCAACGTAGTCTTACTGTTCTTTCTTACCGTCGTATCCCCATTTCACGTAAACGGCACCCCATGTAAAGCCGGCACCAAATGCCGTGAAAATCAGATTATCTCCTTTCTTCAACTTGTCTTCAAAATCCCAGATACACAACGGAAGTGTTCCAGCACTCGTATTACCATAACGCTGGATGTTGATCATTACCTTTTCATGAGGAACTTCCAAACGATTAGCAACCGCATCAATGATGCGCAGATTAGCCTGATGAGGAATTACCCAATCAATGTTGTCCTTATTCAATCCATTTCGTGCGGCAATTTCAGCACTAACATCGGACATATTTGATACGGCATACTTGAATACCGTACGACCTTCCTGATAGATATAGTGCATATGATTGTCTATTGTAAAATAGGAAGGAGGACATACAGAACCACCTGCTTTCATATGAAGGAAAGGAAGGCCCTTACCATCTGTACGCAAGATAGAATCCATAATACCATAGTCTTCCGTGGTAGGTTCTATCATGAACGCAGCCGCACCATCACCAAAAATTGGACAGGTTGCACGGTCTGTATAGTTCACCATCGACGACATCTTATCTGCACCAACAATGATTACTTTCTTATATCTGCCGGAGCGGATAAAATTAGCCGCTGTTTCCAGTGCATACAGGAAACCACTACACGCTGCCTGCAAATCAAAAGCGAAAGCATTCTTCAAGCGCAACTTGTCACACAAGATAGAAGCTGTCGAAGGGAAATGATAGTCAGGAGTCGTAGTAGCAACAATCACCAGATCGATATCATCGGGAACAGCTCCCGTACGCTGCATCAACTGCTTGGCAGCCTTACGAGCCATATACGAACTTCCCAATCCTTCTTCATTGAGAATACGTCTTTCCTTAACACCGATTCGGGTCATAATCCATTCATCATTGGTGTCCACCATACGAGATATCTCGTCATTCGTCAAGATATAATCAGGGACATAACCGCCGACTCCTGTAATTACTGCATTTATTTTTTCCATTAAAATTTCAATACTAAGTAAATACTCAAAAAAGGTAATCTAAAAAGTTTTGCCTTTTCTCCAAAAGCAAAGCTTTTCAGACACCTATTCAAGCAGAGACCTACTGCGCGCCAATTAAACGGCAGCCTCTTTCTCTATAGCAAGTTTTCCTCTGTAATAGCCACATGCACCACATACAGTGTGATATACGTGCCATTCACCACAATTCGGACAAATAGCCAATGTAGGAGCTACCGCCTTATCATGAGTTCTTCTCTTTGCAGTTCTTGTCTTTGACTGTCTTCTCTTAGGATGTGCCATTTTCTTAAAACTTTAATTGTTATCTAATATTTTTTTTAATTCGTTCCAACGAGGGTCAATCGGCGCTTCTCTATCATCATCCGACATATCTGTACCAGAAAACATTTCATCATCATCGTCCGCAGTGGTCCGCAAATGTTTACTCAGTTTTCCACTCATTTCCTTATTACACTTTCCAGGAGCATGCACATGCTTCATAGGAATAGCCAATGCAATAAACTCATACATAAACCATGCTACATTTATTGCACCTTCCACTTCGGGAATAACAATCAAGTTATCACCCTCCTCAGCATATTCTGCACCAAACTTGACCATCAACTTATCTGCAGAGGAAATTGAGAGCTCCATATCATCCAAACATCTATCACATGGAACTAAAATAACCCCTTCTGTTTGAAAGTTCAACTCAAATGCGCGAGAAGTTCGTTTCACAACCAATGACACATGCACCTTGCCTTTTTGAACTTCAGGTCCATCTATATCAGCAAAAAACTGGTTGTCAAGTAGAAAATCATACTGACAGTTATCAGTATGCATACCTTTCAAATCTATTTTATACTTCTCAAACTTTCCCACGTCTATTCCTTTCAAAGCCGCCAATCGCTAGCAGATATAATTCGGGCGACAAAGATACAAAAAAATATCCGCTTTGCACAGGCTTGAACAAAAAATATGTCCTTTTTATTAGTTTTTATCATTAGAAATCCAATCCGACAGCGTTTTATCCCCCAAATAGTTCAACCTTCATAAGGAGATACTTTCAGAAGATGCAACGCAGCACTGCATGAGGGTGTAACTCAGCACTTCTTGGAGGTGTCAGTCCGCACTTGCTGAGGGCATGAGGCAGCACTGCGTGGGCGGGCAAGTGAGCACAGCCTGCCATTGGGGAGGGGGCGGGCACAAAAAACAAAGTCCCCCGTAACAGGAACGTTACGGAGGACTTCTCAAGAAAAACGGCGGCGACCTACTCTCCCACTGTTACGCAGTACCATCGGCGTGACCGGG